>Ga0222626_1000503_pt1 | contig 22416 bp, 20 predicted proteins | sample AntAcemetageno91_FD_179862 | JGI IMG/M metagenome (GOLD analysis project Ga0222626, IMG submission 179862) | Saline water microbial communities from Ace Lake, Antarctica - #91 | ecosystem: Environmental > Aquatic > Non-marine Saline and Alkaline > Saline | place: Antarctica: Ace Lake | collected...
CTTCTTTTTCAACTTCCATTTCTACTTCTACCTCTATTTCCTCTACGACAGGAATCAACCATTTTTTTGCACGATCCATATTCTTTGTTTCGAGTTCTGATACATCGTATACATTCTCTGCCAAAATTTTCTCAATTGAAATTTTCGAAAAATTTTCTTGGAGAGACGGAAGATATTCTTCTCCATCACCAGGAATCACATACAGTGTAGGATTTGCAAAGGTAACTTTTACCGGCAAACTCATTGTCCTTCCCTTATTCATTGTTCTTCCCTCTGTAAACATAAATTCTTCACACAAGGCCCATACTTCAACCACATTTCCATTTGGCTGATTTAACATATCAAAATTACAGATAGCATTTTTTGAATCAATGATATTTTCTTCTAAATACTGTTGAATTCGTCCATCATTTCCCGCCTCCATAGGTTTATCCGAAAGTGAAGAACCTACTTGAGTCTCATTCCCTGTCTCCAGAGGTTTGTCTGCAATTGAAGAAGTAGAAGTTGTTCCACATCCTGCAATCAAGAGTACTGAAACCGTTGCCAAAAGAATTTTTTTCATCTGTTAAAAACAAGTCGCCCACATCATACTTACGAAATAAAAAAATCCCAATTATTCTGAGAAGACTCCTTTTTGATGTAATACTTCCCATATTTTTGTATTAAATGCCCCTTGTGCCTGTTCCTTTCGAATTTTTGGAATATTGTCGGAACACCGAATTAACGTAGCAATCTCTTTTTCTTGATATCCTTCTTGCTCTGAAAGATTCCATACTACCCTCAAATCAAGCGGAAGACTTTGAATACATTTCAACAATACTTCCTGTGATAATTTATTAACTTCTTCATCAAGCCCGCTCAAATCCCTATCTTGGCCTTTCCCCAAAGGAAGCTTATTTAATTTTTGTCTCTTTGTAGATATATACGTTTCAACGCAGATATTTTTAATCCATGATTCCAAGGATTCTGCTGTATCAAAGTTTTTTAAATTTTTAAAAACTTTCACAAAAGCTTTTTCTAATACTTTTTCCGCCTCTTTTATGCTCTCAGAATAACGCAAACATATACCATACATTTTAGGAGCAAAGCGATTATATAAATCCTCTTGAGCCTTGGAATCCTGGTTCAAACATTTTTGTACCAAACTATTCACCTCCTCTTGAGGAGAGGTATCAGCTGAAAGAAATTCGTTTCCTTGTTTCATCATAGAACATATGAAACTTTTTTACAAAAAAGTCAATCCCCTTTATATCCCTGAGAAAAGTTCCTATCCGCGACTATTCCCATTCAATCGTTCCTGGCGGCTTACTCGTACAATCCAAGAGAACTGCCGAAATATTAGTATCTTCCAAAATTTCTTTTGCTGCACGATCAAAGAATTCCCATGGTAAATTCCCTACAGATGCAGACATAGCATCAATCGAATCTACTGGACGAAGCACAACAGTCTCGGTTCCTGTTTTATTAAAAGAAACGGGCAACAACACTACTGGGAACTGCCATACATCAGAGTACACATCCATATCCGCAAGCAACTTTGTCACAATCGCGTCCGCACGTTGTAACGTCTCTACTCGATCTTGGGACATGTCACATTTTTTCACAGACACTTGAGAAATATTTCCTTCATAGTTTTTGCCAAGCACTAACGTACAACGATTAATTTCGTCGTAATGATTGATCAATTTGGTAGAAAATTTTTCTAAGTTCTCAATCGTCCTTTCTCCAGGAATAAAAGTCAAAACCGCTGGATGACGATACGTACGAAAATCGCCCTGTACTCCCACTGATTTGATGGGGAGTTTCACAAATGGTCTTTTCTTTGGCTGCAAAGTAAATGAATCTACTTCATCCACCAGTGTTTCATGAATTTCTTCTCCAGAGCACAAAATTCGCACTCCGAGTCCCGGACCAGGAAATGGATGACGCCATACAAGTTCATGTGGAAGCCCCAAAAGTTCTCCCAACGCCCGAACTTCGTCTTTGTACAAATCCGCCACTGGCTCAATCACTTTCCCTGCATCAATTAACTTTTGCACCTCTGGCGCACGGTTGTGATGCGTTTTAATTTTGTCTGCATTCTTGGTTCCTCCCGACTCAATGGTGTCTGGGTAAATCGTTCCTTGTGCCAAAAGCCATTCATCTCCCAGTTTGTTTTCTGCAAAGAATTTCTGCTGTACATCGAGAAACGCATGACCAATCGTGGTTCGTTTTTCTTCAGGATCGGTCTGTCCTGCAAGTTTTCCAAGGAAATATTTTCCCTCTCTCAACGTCGTCAAATCGGCTCCAATAGCCCGAATCGATTTCTCTACTTGCTCCACTTCTCCCGCACGCAAAAGCCCCGTATCTACAAATAATCCGCGTACTCGATCTGGGCCAAGAACTTTGGTAAGTAATGCAAATGTCACCGTACTATCCACTCCTCCAGAAACAAAAAGGAATACATTTCTGTCTCCCACTGTTTCTTTCAATTTCAATTCTTGTTCTTGATAAAATTTTTCCACGCTCCAATCTCGTACACATCCGCAAATATCCAAGAAATTATTGAAAACAGTTTCTCCAAATTCCGTGTGCGTCACCTCAATATGAAATTGTAATGAGAAAAAATTCCGATCCTTATCCCATGCTGCCGCCGTCCCGCAGTGAGGAGTCGTTCCACAAATTTCAAATCCGGGAGCAAATGTCTCCACTGCGTCCACATGATTCATCCATACGATAGACTCTGACAGAACTCCTTTGAAAATCGAGCACTTCTCATTTTGAGTAAATTCCGATCGTCCAAATTCTCCTGTAGTTCCTGGAACAACTTTTCCTCCCAATGCGTGTGCAAAATACTGATGTCCGTAACACAGTCCCAAAACTGGAAGTCCTAGATCAAAAATCGCATTATCCGTCTGTGGAGAGTCTTCGGCAAAAACTGACTGAGGTCCTCCCGATAAAATTATTCCTTTGATCGATTCGTCTGATAAATCTGTTGCTTTTGTTTCCCTCGGCAACATAATCTCTGCCAAAACTCCAAGTCGTCGAATACGACTCGCAATCAGATGAGCATACTGCCCTCCGAAATCAAGAATGATAATCTTTTCGTGTTTCATCGCCCGTAGTGTAGTGATTTCCCAATTTTGAGCAACAAAAAAGAGACTCCGACGAGTCTCCTAAATTATTCAAAATTTTAACCTTCTATTTCTTCGCCTCAGGTGTTTTTTCAGCAGGATCTTTTTCTGCCGCTGCTGCCCCATCCTTAGCTTCCATCACATCGTGTTTGAATTCTTCCATTCCTTTTTTCACATCTGAACCATAATATCCCACCAATAAACAAAATGCTCCAACGAGAAAACCTAAAAAAACTGCAAAACCTGAGGAAGCAAGTCCGATCAAACCAATAAGAATAATCGCTACTCCAACAAAAATCATGTAACGACGGTCTTTTGACAACGAATGTAATTTGGCTTTAATTTTGTCCATTTTTTTTAATGTTTATAAAATCCACGCAATTGTACTCAAGAGGGAGCAGAAAAAGCAAGTAATCAACTCTTTTTTACAAACTTTATCAACACATCTCCTCCTATTTGTTCTATTTCCTGTATTCCAAAATCCGACAAATCTACTTCCCTCGCAAAGACACCTACTCCTTTTCCAAAAATTCGTGGCGCTACAAACATCCAAATAGCATCTACTAAATTTTCACGCAAAAGTGACGTTGCCATTGTTGCTCCACATTCAGTTAAAACCGTTTTTACTCCCATCTCAGAAATTTCGCGCATATCCCGATCCAAATCTTCACCCGAAAAATAAGCAACCTTTCGTTCCGGAAATTGGAATATTTTTTTATCCTTATCTGCCTCAGCCTCCCCAAACACAAGCAATCCCGGAACACATTTTTTATTCGCTAGTCGACAGTCTAAGAATGGATCATCTCGTGAAATTGTTGAAGTAGTGGTCAAAATTCCATCTACCTCCGAACGAAGTTGATGAACTTTTTTTCGTGATTTCTGAGAAGAAATAATATCTTTCTTTCCCCCCTTACTAATCTTCCCATCTAACGTTTGCGCCATTTTCAAAATCACATGTGGTTTCATTCGCGACAAATCAGCACTCTGCTCATGATTCACTACCTCAACGTCAATTCCTGCCGCACGAAGTTTTTCAACATTTTTTCCACCAAATCGTTTATCTATCGCCCCAATCACAACTTTCTCAGGGCTTAATTTCAGAAGTTGTTCTGTACAACTCCCGGTTTTTTTCCCGGGGAAATCGTCACACGGCTCAAGAGTTATATACACCTCAAGTTCAGATTTGAATCCTCCCTCACTCGCCTCTTCATTATTTGAAGTTTGTAGTTTGTAGTTTGTAGTTTGTAGTTTCAAGTTCTCTAACGCCTTCACCTCCGCATGTGCTCCACCACATTTTTCATGCACTCCCGTAGATACGACTTTCCCATTCTGTACAATCACACAGCCCACTCGCGGATTTGGATATACATCACGCCAATCCACCTCACTCGCCAATCGTGCTGCCAAATCAAGAAATTCCATATTTGAAGTTTGTAGTTTGTAGATTGAAAATTTAACTTCCCTCTACCTCCTTTTTGCGGAGTATGTATTTCCCAAGAATATCAAATTCCAAATTCACACCATCCCTCTCTTTTTTCACACCAAATAATGTCTCACGAAAAGTATGAGAAATAACACACACTTCCAGCCAATCATCTCCACACGCTGCTACTGTCATAGAACATCCGTCAATTCCGATCGAGCCTTTTCCTACGACGAGTTCTGCATTTTGTTTTGAAAAAGAAATTCGAAATTTCCATGCATCACCATCTCGTGTAATGGAAGAAATCTTTCCGACCTCATCTATATGTCCGGTAACAAAATGTCCTGAATTCCTTTCTCCGATTTGAGCGGATCGTTCTAGGTTTACTTTTTCTCCAACCAAAGCTGTTCCAAATGTTGTCCTTCGTCGCGACTCCAGCATGATTTCTACTGTGAATTCCTCTTCATTAGCAGTCAAAACCGTAGAACACATCCCGGATAAAGCGATAGATTCTCCCACTGAAAACTTCTCCCCAAACCGATGAGTAATAGTAAACTTATTTCCTTCAATGGATTTAATCGTGCCGACATCCTCTACAATTCCTGTAAACATCAATCATAGAGTACTTTTCTTAGTTGAAAAATCAATGTTTTTCCGGTATAATGACACGATGACATTAGAACATTTGGGAAGCACTACGCCAAATTCCTCTGAAATTTTTACTGAAACAGGGGAACTATTTGATGATCTTGCACAAGAAATCCGTGAAACTCAAGACAACGAAAATCCTTTTCCAAATCAAGCTGAAACCTATTGGGATTCATGGGAGCGCACCGATAAGTATTATACCGCCGGAGAAATTCCTGCATCAGCTATTCGTACTATCAATGAGCGAAAGTACTTGCTTGATATTGGCCTCACCTTTATGTTTACAAAACCAGGTGACTCTCGAGATGGACTGTGTGCAGAAGTCCAAAAAACTGCTCCTGGTGGAAGACGATTTCCTTATCTCGAACCAGGAACAAGTAAGTATCAATCTATAAATATTCCTGCTGACAAACTTCCTCCTAATCGTTGGATTCCATTACCTCTTGAAAGCACACAACGCAAACTAACACCCGAACAATTTTTAAACTACGCATCACAGGCTATTGATGAAATGATCACTGGCACAAATGAACGAGACAAAGTCTATTCTGAAGAAGTAAAACTTCTTGTGGACAAAATTGGGAAAAAAGAACTCATGTATCTCATGGTGGCTACAGCAAAACAAGAATCTGGGGGAGCTCCTCTGGGACAATTTGTTTTTCATAGATGGGAGGCGGGAAGAAATGATTTCTCTCATACAATTTTTCACATCATGCTTGAGGGACCTGGGGCTGAGGCTCGACGTAAACTAGGAATGACCCCTGGACAAATGAACCATCCTAAAAACTCTTGTAAAATGTTTTTGGCATTTGCCATTGAAAAGCATCTTGAACGGTATAAAGGAACAATTGCACCTTCCGCTGAAAAAACTGCTGAATTCATTTATCAAAAATATCAGAAGACTGAGGACTGGATTACTTTTTATAATGGAGGTAGATGGAAAAGCTACAATCCCGATTACGCAACAAATCTTAAAAAATATACAAAAGAGGCTGTTCATACTTTTAAAAACCCTAAATCAGCTGTCGAATACGCTAAAATAGATGCCCAACAGAACCAAAAGAAAGAGCGAAAAACACAGCCTAAGAATACAAGAAAATTGATATTACAACAGGAACTAGAAAATACTCTAACCAATAATAAAGAAAAGGAGGACAAATTCATTAAGAAGCTCTCTCCTACAGAAAAAGAAAATCTAATTCTCGCTGCTGAAGATCTTCTTCAAGACCTTTCCCCTAGCGACTTTTCTTTTTTACAGGGTGACTCTCTACAGATAACAGCAAACGAAAACCGTATTTATGTACGAATACGGCGAGAAAATGATAATGACTGGTGGGGCCCAAAAACAATTCCTCGTACCTCTAATACGCCTAAAACAACCCCTCAGAAAACTGAGGCACAAGAAAACTCTCATACACCAATAAAACCCGCCGAAGCCCTTCCTTTGGATGAATATAAAAGTTCAATTCGATCAGAAATAAATTCTTGCCTTCGAGGAAATATGCTACGGAGGGGAGAAAAATATATTTCCATTTCAAACGTTTCAAGCGCTGAAGTAGATCGCGCTGTTGAACAAACCATTGCCTATTTGAAAGAAGTGGCACCACATGAACCTTTTGATCCTGAAAAACACGACATAATAATCACCGCAGATGACACTCGTATATGGATCAAAATTCAAAGAGAATCAGACAAATCTCTGATTGGAGGAGGTTCCACAAAAGTCTCACGAGACAAATAGAAACGACTAAACCTTCTGCATTTCAGCAATAACAGCCGCTCGTTCTGCTGATGGTTTTTTCATAAGAAAAGAACCCACAACAGCAATATCTACTCCTGCGTCCGCTACCTCTTTAATATTTTCTAATGTCACTCCTCCATCAATCTCGATTTCTCCTTTGAATCCACGTGCTCGTAAATCTTCTACTTTCAAAAGAGACGCAGGCATGAATGACTGTCCCCCGAACCCCGATTTTACTGACATAACCAATATTTGATCTGCTAATGCTAACATTTCATCTGTAAGCCAATCTGGATCCGTGTATCCATCAAGAGTGATTCCTGCTTGTACTCCTTTTCCTTTCATCGTTTTCAAAAGCGCTACTGCTCGATTAATTCCCGTCGCTTCGATATGAAACGTAATTGTCTTTGCTCCCAGTGCAATAAAATCATCAATAAAATTTTCTGGATTTAATGTCATCAAGTGAACCTCTATTTCTTTTGGAAATTTCACTTTTTTCAAAACTCCCGCTCCAATAGTGATATTCGGAACATACTGACCATCCATTATATCCAAATGAATGCGATCGGCAATAGAAACCGAATCAAGATCAGTACTAAGCTGAGAAAAATCTGCGTCGAGAATTGAGGGAGCTATTTTCATCAGCAGGAGTATATCACAACAAGTCCGGACTTGCCCTAAAAAATATTTTATAAAATCCTGACTTCCAATAAAGTTGCATCCCATCTCGTTTTGAGTAGAGTCGCCAGGATGAAACGCAACCTTCGTTCGTTTGCGAGAAAACCCGCACGACGCCAGTATCAATCATGGCTCCCCAATATCTCTTGGTGGAAAAAAGGACTTCTCCTTTGTGGAGGAATTATTGTTCTTATCGTATTATATTCTCTTATATTTCTCCCAAATGTAAGAAATAATGATGAATTAATTTTTTCGGAATCAACCGTAATCTATGATCGTGACGCACTTAATCCAAATGTCGATCTCACTGAACATGTCCTCTACACTATTCATGGAGATGAAAATAGAGAATTTATTCCTCTTGAGGAAATCAGTCCTTGGGTATCTCTAGCGACTATCGCTATCGAAGATGATAATTTTTACTATCATCCGGGATTTGATATCGGTGGAATTATGAAGGCTGCATTACATGAAATATTTGGTATTGGAGCCAAGCGTGGAGGATCGACTATCACCCAGCAATTAGTAAAAAATACGTTTCTCACTAATGAACGGTCATTTACTCGTAAGTTCAAAGAAATACTCCTCTCAATGAAAATGGAGTTTGTGTTTTCTAAGCGTGATATTCTAGAAATGTATCTCAATAAAATTCCTTATGGACACAATGCCCATGGAATTGAAGCGGCAAGTCGTAAGTTTTTTGGAAAATCTTCTCGTAATCTAACTATTGCTGAAGCCGCTATTCTTGCGAGTTTACCTGCACGACCTACGTATTTTTCCCCTTATGGAGCAAATAAAACCATGTTACTCGGATTCTATAAATATGATGAAGATACTGGACAAAATGAATACAAGAAAGGACGAAAAGATCTTGTATTGCAACGAATGCTCGATGAAGGAATGATCACGTTTGAGGAGTTTCAAATCGCTTTTACTGAAGCTAAAACAATTGAATTTACTGCAGACAGAACAGATATTCGCGCCCCTCATTTTGTATTTCGAGTACGACAATTATTAGAAGATAAATTCGGAAAAGAATTCCTTCGAGATGGAGGATTGCAAGTTTTTACTACACTTGATCCCGAACTTCAAGAAGCCGCTGAAAATGCAATTGAAATAAAAACTCCACACTATGTACGAACATATAATGCAGAAAATGTAGCACTTGCCTCTATCGATCCCCAATCAGGAGAAATTCTCGCCTATGTCGGAGGAAAAAACTATTTCGATATTGAACGTGACGGACAAGTGGACGTTCTTGGTTCAAGTAGACAACCTGGATCAAGTTTTAAACCCCTCGTATACGCAACTGGATTTGAATCTGGATACTCTCCAGGAACGGTTCTCTTTGATGTTGAAACTGATTTTGGAGGAAATTATAAACCACAGAATTTTGATGGGGAATTTATTGGACCTGTATCTGCGCGAAATGCAATAAATCAAAGTTTAAATATTCCCGCGGTAAAAATGGCGTATCTCGCCACTCCAAAAAAAATATTTGAAAATGCGAAAAAATTAGGCCTTGAAATAGAAGGAGAGGCTAAAATGCACGGTGTAGCGATTGGGATTGGTGTCGCAGAAGTGGAGCCACTTTCTCATATAAATTCTTATCAAACATTTGTAAACGGTGGTCCTTGGTACGAACCAACGTTGATTTTAGAAATCCAAAACTCTGAAGGAAAAGTTCTTGATACATTCAAAAAAGAAAAGAAAAAGCATGATGGAATTGATCCTCAAGCAGCCGCTCTCGTCCGAAACATTTTGACTGATGAATCAACTCGTCCAACAACGGGAGAAGGTGAAGAGGCTTTTGATTGGAATCTCTACTTACAACTCCCCGATCTTGATAATGGGGCCAAAACGGGGACTTCAAATCGTCATATTAAGAATCCTGATTTCGATAAAACAAAACCAGAAGATGATGAGAAAAATCCCAAAAAAATTGTTGCTCCTGGTGACAGTTGGACTATCGGATTTACTCCCCATCTCGTAACAGGTGTCTGGGTGGGAAACAATCGAGGAGAACCTATGAAACCTGGTGCAACAGGACTTACCGTAGCTGCTCCTGTATGGAGAAATTTCATGATTGAGGCCCATGAAATTCTAGAAGAACGTGGAGCAGATATGGAAAAACTCTATCCCGAAATAGAACTCAAAACAGTAAAAATAAATACTCTTTCCGGAAACATTGCTTCTGATGCTACCCCCACTGAATTAATCAAAGAAGAAATTTTTGCCAGTTACTCTGTCCCTATCGACTTGGATAAAACAAAAGAATATACCTCCCGAGCAGGAAACCGTGGAAGTAAATTTATACTTGATCTTCATTCCCAAAAACCAGACATGCCAAACTGGGAAGAACCAGTGCAAGAATGGCTTCGATCACACCCGAAATTTGTTTCAAGTAATGGCGCTATCAGGTCTAGTTCTGATAAGATTGTGGATTTCCTCTTGCGTGGTCCACGCAATGATTCAAACCGTTCAGGATACAATAATCTTAATACTCAATCTGGAGTAGGGGCGCCAAAAGTAGCATTCCTCTCTCCTCGAAATGATGGGACTATTGCCCCTGGAAGACTTGATGTTACCTTTGCTGCAAGCGGACGAAATGATATAGAAAAAATTGAACTCTTTTTTGATGGACAACTTATTACTACTGATTCTATTTCTCCATGGAAAAAAAGCATCACTATCCCCGCATCAATAAAACACGGAAGTACGCATGAACTTGAAGCCATTGCAACAGATGCTGTAGGAAAAGTAGGAATTGCAAAAATCACGGTAACGATAGAAGCTGATACCACTGGTCCAGAAATTGTTTTTCTTGGTCCTGTGCCACAACAACGAATTCCTATTAACTCTCGAGTAGATGCTCTTGTAAGCGTACAAGATTTTCAATCAAATGTACGGGTTGTTGAATTTTTCCTCGACGGGATAAGTCTCGCAACATTACAATCTCCTCCCTATCGTCACACGTTATGGACTGGAGACAAAATAGGAAAACACTCTCTGACAGTAAAAGCTTGGGATGCAAATAACAATATGAATGAGCGATCTATTCCTCTTTATTTTGAACGTGAAAGGATGTTATCCCCACGCGATCCAGAAATAACGAATGTAAAAAATTATCGCCAAGCAGTGTCTGTTGACATCACTGTTCCATCACCTGAAAATATCGAATGGCTTGAGTTACGTGTATTGTTAAATGGAGAAAATGTGCAAACTGAACGAATAAATACTCCTTTAAAATTTTCTCAATTGCAGGTTTTGAAGTCTGGAACAGGAGATGCCAAACTTGAGCTTTGGACAAAAACAAAAGGTAATGATGAAAAACTTACTTCACAAAAATCTGTGAAATTTTAAGACTTGACCAAAGAAGTCCCCGCATTCTAAACTAATGAGGAAATTAAATGAGTATTTATTTATTCCTAACTCAACTCAAATGTCTACAACCTATATCCTCATCGCCTTAGTCGTTCTCTTCGTTATTTTCCCAGCCTTTTATATTATGTCCAAGTACAACGGCATGGTGACGTTGCGGAACAAACGGAATCAGTCTTTTTCTGATATTGATGTACAGCTAAAACAACGTTTTGATCTTATCCCTCAACTTATTGAAACGGTAAAAGGATATATGAAACACGAATCAACTACTCTAGAAAACGTAACCAAAGCTCGAACAAGCTTTCTTAATGCTGGAACGACTGATGACAAAATTGATGCTGACAACATGCTTTCAGGAGCACTGAAATCAATTTTCGCTGTTTCTGAAAACTATCCTGACTTGAAGGCTAATCAAAATTTTCTTCACTTGCAGTCAGAAATGAGCGACATCGAAAATAAGCTCTCCGCAGCACGTCGATTCTTCAATAATGCTACCACTGAATTCAATACCTATATTCAAATGTTTCCAGCGAACTTAATTGCTGGACCTTTTGGTTTCACGACACTAATCCTCTTTCAAGCAGACGAATCACGAGAAGAATTAAAAAAGACTCCCGAGGTTAAATTTTAAGCATGAAAGCAATTGGATTAACCACTTGGATCTGGCAAAACCAGCTCAAAACAATTCTTTTAACGATACTTTTTCCGTGTCTCATATTGGGAGCAATTCTCCTCGTTCTCCTTTTTTATTTTGCAGAAACTCCAGAAGTTATTGAACCAATGTTCATCGATATCATTGGCATTGGTCTTCCTGTATTCGTTGTATGGTTCTTCATAAGTCTCTGGTGGAACAAATCCATTGTTTTTTCCATGACCGGCGCAAAACCTATCGAACGAAAAGACGCGCCCGAATTATATAACCTTGTAGAAAACCTCTGCATCTCGCGAGGTCTTACGATGCCCCACGTTGCCATTATTGAATCACGCGGATTAAATGCTTTTGCGACTGGTTGGAATAAAAACAAATCTCATATCGTGGTCACCCGTGGATTAGTAGAAACACTAACAAAAGCAGAATTACGAGCGGTTCTCGCTCACGAATTAACACACATCATAAATCGTGACGTTCGACTTATGACACTTATTGCCGTTTTCCTGGGAGTCATTAGTCTGCTGGGATACTATACCTTTCGCTTATCTTTAGGAGGTAGAAGCAGTAGTAGCAAAGGGAAAGGTGGGGCTATCGCTCTTATCGGGTTAGCTATTTGGCTCATCTCTCTTATCATTCTTCCGCTGGTACAGTTTGCCGTATCTCGTAAACGCGAATTTCTCGCTGACGCCGGATCTGTAGAGCTGACAAAAGACTCCTCTGCCATGATCTCTGCATTACAAAAAATCAGTGGACACAGTCTCGTTGATTCTCTTGATAAAAATAATATTCGCGCCATGTGTATTGAACACCCGAATAAGCGCAAAAAAACAACGTTGTGGAGCACACACCCTGTAATTGATGATCGCATCAAGGCCCTCCAAAACATGTAGTTTTTCAAACTTTCTATTGGTTGTTTTAGAATAAAGTGACACTTCTTTTTTAGAGTAAAAAATGAAACCTGCTCTTGTTTTCCAAATCAAAATTCCCAAAAGAATAGTGAAAAGGTGTTTTGATTTGAAGAGGAGAAATTCCGGAATACGAAAAGTCACTCGCGGAAGTGAGTTACTGATAGTATGAAGAAAATTTCGAGATTACACCGGTGGAACTTCGTACTCTGTAACACATTGATTATGTGGTTCTACTTTTTCTAGAAGGTGTAATAAAACTTCTGGAGCCTGTTTCATATCAATAAATATCGGGTGAGAAAACACTTCCTGTTTTTCTTTGGGCAACCAGCTCACGCACGCTGGTTTTTTTAGAAACAAATCCCCTGCTTCTTCCACAGAATAACGATGTAAAACAGAATTTTTTTGTATCCACACACCATCACCAAAGGAGTTTAAAACTACTTCCCCTTTTTTTTCTAATAAAGCTTCTTGCCAAAAATCAGCGCGCAATGAGTGAACTGAAATCCCTGTAGCAAATGCTAAAGAATTCAATACGCCAGCTCCTGCACGCAAGGAAGAAAATCCCCCTGGACCAGAAACTCCTCCGAGAAAAGTAATGTTTGATACATCATAGTTCTTCAAAAACTCCCACAACTCTTTTCCATCATGGCGTCTATTTTCCCATTCATGATACGCAATGCGAATACCAGCTGTATCAAATAAAGCACAAAAATGTGGATCGATAGCCGTATTGAGAATGAATTTCACAAAAATACTGTAATCAGATAACAAAAATACTCAAATACATTTGAAGTTTGCCCTATTCTGCTCGGAAATATTTTTCAAAAAATTCTTTTGATTCTTTTATAACCTCTAACATTCTGTCGTCGTGTCCTTCGTGCATATGTTGTGATGCAATTTTCAAAGTAAAATCTCCACGATAACTTTCCCTCGCTAGTTTTGTAAGAAAACTCTCAACAGGCAGTACTCCATGTGGCAATGCCACATATCCCTGCCCTCCTTGAGCATTTGAAAGATAAATATGTTTCATTTTTTCTCGTAAAAATCCCGGTGCTCTCATAATATCTTCGTTACTTTTCCACAGGGCAATTAAATCCACACTTACATCTCCTGCTTCACGCAATGCATGCATTGATCCTTCTGTTCGTGTTGGCATAATTCCTAAAACTGTTTTGAATGGAGCTGTCACTCGATTCATTCTTAATCGATATCTCTGACACAGTTGAGGTAATGATTTTCCTATCCAATTTTTATATTGAGTAGAAAAAACTTCTGGCGAATATACATTTACCATTACGCCAGGAAACTCACTGATTACGCGCTCAAACGCAGTAACAAAGTTTTCTGCCCCAGATGCTGGTAATGAAATTATTTCAATTTTTATACCAAATCGTTCTTCCAATTCATGAAGATATTTGGGGTTCTGAGTATCAAAATTCGAAGAAATTTGAATTTCTACCGCTTGAAATCCTAAGGTTTTAGCAAAGGCAAAAAACCTTTCTAACCCATAACGAGAAAATGATTGTGAGCCAAGTAATAACATTTGTTTTAATATAAGTTCCTTTCAAATTCTATCGTGTCTAAACCCTTTTTTCAACCTTTTATTTCACAAGTCCCGAATATACAATAAAAAATAGAAAAAATGTTTGACAATCTTGCTTATGGCTCGTATTCTACACGTAGAGTTTTTTGAGTTTTTATACATATGAATGTTTCATCATCCGCTGCCACAAAAGTACAAGTCGACTTCGACATACTCATGAAGCGTCTTCTTGGATTACTTTCTAAAAAAGAAAAGGATGTAATTGAACGAAGATTTGCCATCGGATACACTCAAAAAGAAACTCTTGATCGTATTGGAAAACGTTATTCGGTTACACGAGAACGTATTCGACAGATTGAATCTGTTGCTATTCAAAAGCTTATTCGTATTTCTCAAGACAAAAGTATTCGAGTATTACATGAGCTCGCACAACAAACCCTTGAGGCACATGGTGGGGCAATGTTTGAAGATCTTTTGATTTCTGACATGTTAACGCACATTGATGAGCCAAGTACTGTTGATATTAATTCTTTGAAATTCACATTAAAAGTTTCTCGTAGTGTACAAAAACAAGAGAAAAACCAGTTTCATCGAACTTTCTGGCACATAAATGGAATTACTGCTCCTGCGGTAAAGCTCGCTATGCAAGATATTAAGAAATTCTTGTCACAACAAAAAACCGTTCAATCTTTTGAAGCAATTAGTTCTGCCCTAGGAGATAACCATCCTGAAGAATTACTTCGCTCTGCAATGTATATTGATTGGAACTTTATGGAAGTATCAGAAAACCAATGGGGATTGACTTCATGGAGATTTATTAATCCACGATCAATCAAAGATTGTATTCAAATAGTATTGAAAAACAACGAAAAGCCAATGCACTTCAGTGACATAATGAAGGCTATTACTACAGATTTCCCTGATCGAAAACGTGTTACTCCTCAAGCAAGCCACAATGAACTTATTCGTCACAATGAATTTGTGCTGGTAGGACGTGGGCTCTACGGATTAAACGAATGGGGACTTGCTGCTGGGACAGTCTGTGATTTGATTCGCTCTGTTCTTATTGAAAACAATGGACCAATGAAACGTCAGGAAATTATTCAGAAAGTTCTTGAAAAAAGAGACGTTCGTCTTGGAACAATCTCTTTGAGCTTACAAAAATATCCATTCTTCAAACGTGTTGGACGTGCTGTATATGAATACACTGCAGCGCTCGATACAAATCGTCGTCAAAAATACAGTAAATAATTTATTTACGAGGAGCTACATCTTGCAACCACAACCCGCGACGGATGTGGGTTGATTTTCGATGAAGCAATTTCAAGATCAATGCAAAGAGTATAAAAAGAAATGGAAAGATAAATATAATCTGTCCTAATTCAAGGAATGAATTAAAGATTGCATGTGCAATAATTGCCAGTAACATTCCTTCCAATAGTTTCTCCTCATGGAAGAGAACCGATCCTTTTACATGAAAAATTTTGTGCATCCATCGTAATACAGGATGCTGATTTTTTCGTGATTCTTCTTTATAAATCTCTGTAGAAAAACGAGCAATTCCATAAAAATATCCCAATATTGCAGAAAAACATACATGCGCAATCACCGATACGCTTGAACGAAGGAGATAAAATGCCGAAAAGCTTGCCATATCACCATTGGCACTCTCCCAAAACCGAGCCAAATAAATAATGTTTTCTATAAAGGCAAATCCTAATGCAATAATAATGGCAAATGATATGGCATCTGATACGGAAGTAATTCTATCTTCATCAGCAAATCGCAACATTAAGTATTTTACAAATTCCTCCAGCATTCCTACCACTACAAAAAACCAAACTTTTGAAGGAAAGAATTCTGATAAAAAATACGCTGAAATACCAAAAACCGCTCCAACCGTAATAAATATAAAAGGCGATTCTGCGATATTAAGGAATTTCTTTTTAAATCTCCGTGTCGTGTTCCCTTTCGTGCAAAAAACCTCCACAAGGAACATTATAAGAGCAATAACAAGGAACATAGAAACCGCAACAAGCGCACTTACAATAATAAAAGAGAATATTCGAGGAAAAGATGGCCAGTTAATAATATTCGAAATATATTCAAACATATTTATGTGCTCAAAATAAAGCACCGAAACATCCCATATCTTCTCATACGCTTTGATAGGCAACACTGCAAACATCCCTGCAAGGAATGTCCAAAACACAAATCGATTCTTTTCCGGATTTTGTTTTTGAAAAAACAGAATCCAGCACGCGATAGGAAGCGCGCTCATCGCTCCAAATTTTATCACGGTCCAAAGAAGGGAAAGTTCCATTAAATGTATTTGTTGCGAAAGAAAAAACGCAATCTGGTAATTAAACCACATTTAACGTGAAAAAACAAGCAACTAGGACATATCAAACTTCAGTCTACAAACTGCAAACTACAAATTTTGAAGTTCCATATTTGAAGATTGAAGACTGAAGTTTGAAGTTTTAAAAAATTCCTTCTAAAGTCCCTTTTATGCAATTTTTTTTGTGACTTGTGGTTTATCAAGCAAATGATTCACAAACCATTGTTGTCCGATAGAAAAGATCGTACTTGCCAACCAGTAAATCCCTACTGCTGCAGGGAAGGTTGCCGTAAAGAACCCCATCATGGCTGGCATAACCCAGAGCATCATTTTGTTCATTTGTTCCATTTGACCCGGAGTTTTGGACCCGGTGTCTTTCGATCGTTTTTTGGCTCGTACCATTGATAATTTCACTGCTCCCCACTGTGCTACTGCTACAATCACAGGAAGCACTATTATGTTTCGTGCTGTAAGATTCAGCCCCAAAAACATTTCATTAAAGTTAGTAAGATCTACATCAAGATTGAATGAGTACAACAAATGGCTTAAGTGTGGTGATAATCCATCACGAACAATCCAATACACTCCCAACATAATAGGAAGCTGAATCAACATTGGCCAACAAGAACTCATGGGAGAAACCTTGTGTGTTTTGTATAATTCCATAGTTTTTTTCGCTATCTGCTGCTGATCCTTTCCATATTTTTTACGTAAATCATCAAGTTTCGGCTGCAATTGTTGCATTCTCCGTTGTGATTTCATGGCGTTCTGATTTGGAAAAAACAACGCTAATCGCACTAATATCGTCAATACTACAATAGCCCATCCAAAAGCCATGTGCTGTGACAAGAGCACCAGTAAGTTAAACAATGGTTGACTAATCAATGCTCGAAATAACTTTCGAAGAGTATTCACTGATTGAAATTCAACTGTTTCTGATTGTATAACAAGCGAATCGCCTCCTTCTCGGGAAAAGGTCATTTCAATAGCAAATACTCCTATTTCTGAAAACATATCCTGGTTCCAGTCTCGAAGATCAAAAGCACGTGATTTTCCTGATTCAAGAGTAAATCCTTCGAGAACAAATTCTCCACAATCATTAAATTTTGATATTTCTTTTGTTCCTCCTAATTCAAGTTGTATCAGCTTTAATGATGATGTTTCTGCCCCACACGGAGTATCAAATATTACTGTCTCCTCTGACTCATTCTTAATATCCCATTGCGCTAAATTTCCAATAGCTAACTCATCTCCTCCTCTAATTGTTTCAATAGTTACTGTCCCATTTTTTACTTCTTCTCCCTCTGTTATCTCTGGTGTTGGTGCAAAAAACTTATTGTATCCCCACATAATTCCGTAGAACACGGCGAACCAGATCAAAAAGCTCTTAAAGAACTTTTGTATTTTATCCATTGGGAGCGATTTTTTATCTATCATGTATTTGAAAGTTGAGTAATAAGCTTTTCACATGCTGCTAGAAGTGATTCATGTCGATCAAATTTAGCGGCTCCGTTGTACAGAAAAATAACATTACTGTCTACTTTATTTTGTAATTTTTCTGCAAAAATTGGATAAATTTGGCGTCTAATTTTATTTCGCTCTACGGCTGATTTTGAAATCTTTTTTCCTGCTACCACAGAAAATCGTGGTACTCCACGCGCCGGAGAGACAAGGAATGTCCATCCATCAATTTTAATTCGTCTTGAACGACGAAAAACTCGGTCAAAAAGCCGAGTTGTGAATCTAAATTTGCGTGCCAACATGAGATTTTTTTAGTTCCAAGAAGAAGCTTTTCCTGCAACACTCAATAACTTTCGTCCCTTTTTTCGACGAGCAGCAAGCACTCGACGCCCCGTAGGAGTCTGCATTCGTGCGCGGAACCCGTGAGTTCGCATTCGTTTTCGCCATCGTCGTTTTGCAATCATTTGAAAAGTTCAAAGTTCTATTCGGGCGCAATTTAGTCGGATGCCCCCTCGTTGTCAAATTTTTACAGGGAAAAAACCCTCTTAAAAAACACGCAGAAACTCCCCCATTTTTTACACTGAACAAAAAGATTAAACTTTTGACGAGTGCTTTTAAGCGTTCTAAAATCTTCAGGAATATTTCTTCCCCCTCTACACAATGGCTGCAAAAAAACCGTTTGAAAACTTTCTTATTAACCTGCGATCGGCTTCCAAGACTATTGGTCTTTCTGATACCGCACTCAAGGCACTCGAAACACCTGAATATATCCACGAAACCGAAGTGGAATTCAAGCTTGATTCTGGGGAGACGCGAAAAGTTCCTGGATATCGAGTAGAGCACAATTCTGCTCGTGGACCATACAAAGGAGGAATTCGTTTTCATCACGAAGCTGATTTGGATGAAGTAAAAGCTCTCGCGAGCCTCATGTCGCTCAAATGTGCTGTAGTGAATATTCCTATGGGAGGAGGGAAAGGTGGAATTCAAGTAAACCCAAAAGAACTTTCTGATACCGAACTTGAGCGAATGAGTCGTGCATATTTTCGATGGGGAACGGAGAAAGGGATTTTTGGAGTAAACCGGGATGTCCCCGCACCAGATGTCTATACTACTCCACAAATCATGGCGTGGATGCTTGATGAGCACGAAAAAGTTCTCGGATATCTCTCACCAGGAGTTATTACAGGAAAACCTCTTGAACTCGGTGGATCACTTGGACGATCCTATGCAACCAGTCAAGGAGGACTCTTTGTTCTGCAGAAATATTTAGAAAAAACTGGAAAAAAAGCTGAGGATACAACTATTGCTGTACAGGGATTTGGAAATGCAGGAGCATATTTTGCAGAACTCGCTCACAAAGCCGGGTTTAAAATTATAGCGGCTTCAGATTCTCGAGGAGCCGTCGTATGTGACGGACAAGCCTGTGCTTTTGATGTAAAAAAATTAAATACGTGGAAAAAAGATACTGGCTCTCTCCGTGGAAATTTCTGCGAAGGAGATTCATGTGATATTGAAAAAATGAAGATTGAAAGTGTAAAAACTGTTTCAAATGAAGAATTATTAGAACTCGACGTAGATGTACTTGTTCTCGCTGCGCTTGATGGTGTAATCCATGAAGAAAATGCCGATAATATCAAAGCAAAAATTCTTCTGGAACTTGCAAATGGACCGGTAACACCAGAAGCAGATGCTATTATGGAGCAGAAAGGAATCGTTGTTATACCAGATATTCTTGCGAATGCTGGAGGAGTAACTGTTTCTTACTTTGAATGGGTACAAAACCGATCTGGAGATGTCTGGGAGGAAGAGTACGTGATTACAAAATTGAAAAAAGTTATGGATAACGCCTTTGATGATTTCATGAAAATTAAAGAACAATACGACGTTTCATATCGTGAAGCAGCGTTTGTCCTTGGGGTAGAACGAATTGTAACCGCTATGAAATTGCGAGGCCGTGTATAGTATTCTTTTTTGTAGTTTGAAGTTTGTAAATTGTAGTTTTAAAACTAAAATTTTATGTCAAACATTGCTGGACTTGATGAAGCAGGACGTGGTGCACTTGCCGGCCCTATCGTCGCTGGCGCTGTCATCTTACCTGAAGATTTCCCTGTGGAAAAATTAGAAGACAGTAAAAAACTTACCGACATACAACGTCGCGAAGCATTCATTTTGATACAAGAAAAATGCGATTGGGCAATCGGATTTAGTTCTGCCGAAGAAGTGGATAGATTGGGAGTAAGAAAGGCAACACGTGAAGCAATGTGGCGAGCTACTGGGAAATTGAAATCACGACCAAAAACGCTCCTCATTGATGGAAATGACCACTTCCAATTCGATATTCCTCGCGAAGAATATATCAAAGGCGATGACCGTATTCCGGTTATTTCTGCTGCATCTATTGTAGCAAAAGTAACACGGGATGATTATATGATTGAGTTGGGCAAAAAATATCCACAGTTTGGATTTGAACATCACAGGGGATATGGTGCGGCGTCACATATGAAGCTATTGGCAAAGGAAATCTACTGTCCCGAACATCGAAAAAGCTATGATCCTTTGCGGACGGTATTGACGCAGGGAACGTTGTTTTGAAAATCTCTCCTTTATTACTTTTTGAAAAAAATACCGTATACTTACATGGATAATTTATAAAAAATGGAATCATTTTTTCTCGCTCTCGCTGCATTTATCTCAAGTATTTTTGGTACAACCCTCGCTCCTCCTATGGTAACCGAGCTCCCTGCTCCAGAAATGCAATCGATCACTATCATTGAGAGCCAAGTCGAACCCGTGATAGGAAACATGGAAGACTTCATGCATATGAGCCTCGATGAAATTCTTATGATGGTTGCTATTAAAATTGAACAAAGACCCGAATATCAGAAGTCCAAAGGAACGAATCTCAAGCTCGTATCTACTGATGAATATTATCGATGTATATCCTGCTGGAATTTCTTATTTGAGTTTGATGTGCCAACGTCAAATGATCCACATAGTGTTCTTGTCGGAGTACGTTCGGGAATAATTAAATCCATTGAATTTTACGAACCAAATATCACCCCCCCTTTTAGCCCTGAACCTGCACCCACTCATACGAGGGAAGGTCCTCGATGGATGTCCGTCGATGTAACCCAACACATAGTAGAAAGTGAAATTAAACAAGCCCCTCAGTACAAAGCGGGCGGGACACATCTCGAACTTATTTCTGTGACCCCATATAAGTGCCCAGGGTGTTGGAAGTTTCTATTTGAGTTTCGAGTACAGGGAGAAAACGCGGAAGTCGTAGATGTCAGACACGTGGAAGTAGAAGTAATTGATGGCGTTATAGCTTCAATGAATTTTTCTGGAAATAATCATGCCATTATATTGGAACCTGAAAACGAAGAAGATCTATGGTTTCCAATGGAACTGACGGAATAAAAAAGCCCCAAACGGGACTTTTTGATTTTAATTGGTTGCGGGGGATGGAAGACTTCTTTTCCAAATCTTTTAACTACGTACCTCGCTTCGCGAGATTGAACCAGCGTGGTTCTATTCGCCTACGGCGAATGAAAGAAATAAAAAAGCCCCGCAAGCGGGACTATTTAATTTCTTTGGTTGCGGGGGATGGATTTGAACCACCGACCTTCGGGTCATGAGTCCGAACGTGGTTCTTTAAATCCTTGTTTTCCGCGTTATAAGCGAGCTCCGGGCGTTCTCATGAAGTTGAAAATGTATTTTTGAACGACGTTCGGGCATAAAAATTCTACCCCCTAATTTTGGGTGTGTCAAAACATAATTTTCCACTTTAATTCAGTGACTGTCGGGCATGAAACCCGATGGTCACCCTGGTCGATTGACATCATGGGGAAAAGTATTAATATATGCGTAATTTATAAGATATTCAAGATGGTTGACACATTAGACCCTCAAAAAAACGAAAATACTGAAACTTTAACAAGTAAAGATATTAAAAATGCCATTAATGGTATTACACCTCTACAAGAAAAAGTTTTAAAAGAAATTCACCCCGATATTTTGAATTTAATGAAAGAATTTCAACAAAAAAGTATTGAAACGCTAGATAATGTAGAAATATGCTTTCCTGAAGACACCGAAACAATTGAGTTTGAGAAAATGATATTTTCTATGACTAATGATCCCGAAAAATTAGAGGCACCCACTTCAGAGGCAGATACATCTTTACTTATTTCCCGTCCTGGATCTAAATTGAATTATGAGATTGATAATTGTTTCCCCGATGAGATTACAAATTCACAACAAAAAGCCGTATTTCATCTGCTTCAAGAGGGTGATTTATTCCATATTGGAGCAGAATCACAATATGATCTTTCAGATGATATTATTATTGGAAATGAGGTTTTTGATGTCATAGATGAACTTCTAAAAGATCACCCTGACGTAGAAAAGATTGTTTTTATGGCTGAACAAGGAATGAACGTTGGATTCAATGTTCACATTAAAGAAAATGAAGAAATAAAAAGATATTATGTAGATTTAATTCGAAATCTAATGAATGGTCAG
>Ga0222626_1000519_pt1 | contig 21837 bp, 20 predicted proteins | sample AntAcemetageno91_FD_179862 | JGI IMG/M metagenome (GOLD analysis project Ga0222626, IMG submission 179862) | Saline water microbial communities from Ace Lake, Antarctica - #91 | ecosystem: Environmental > Aquatic > Non-marine Saline and Alkaline > Saline | place: Antarctica: Ace Lake | collected...
GACAGAGAAGCTGGGTTACAAGAACAGGTTGATGCCTTATGTCTGCGAATCGACCGTGCATATAAAAGATGCTTTATGTAAAAAACAGGGTAAGACAGCTATTTTTATAGGTCCGGAAGGCGACTTTAGTGAAGAAGAGATAGTAATTGCAAAGGATCATGGTTTTAAAACAGTATCTTTAGGGGAGTTAGTCCTGAAGGTCGACACAGCAGCTATCTTCGCAATTTCTTTAATCCATAGCATAAGTTAGTAATAACCAAGCAAAACCGAAACAGTTTCCAAATCATTCGGGACAGTGTTTTATTTTTAATAGGGACAATGTCCCGATTAAGTAAATGTTTGGTTTTTATAATACATATAGTGCGCCTGTAGCTCAGATGGATAGAGCACCAGTTTCCGGAACTGGGTGTCACAGGTTCGAATCCTGTCAGGCGCGCCATTCTATTTCGCAAAGCAACTTTCGTGCTTGGTTACGAAGGAATTATGAAAGCTCCTACGAAGCAGAGCCAATTTTATATTTTGTTTATTGGAGATTATCAATGGATATACTGATCGTAGTATGCTACCTTATAGCAGTTTTGGCTATCGGCCTCTGGCAGGGCAAGAAGGTCAAAGATCTTAGGACGTATGCTGTTTCAGGGCGTAATTACACTTCATTTATTATTTTTGCCACACTATCAGCATCTTTTATAGGTGGTGGTTTTTCTATGGGAAATGCAGAGAAAGTATTTCGTTTTGGCATTCTAAATATTGCGGCACTTTGGGGCTTTAGCATGCAGCAATTTTTAGTGGCTAAGTTCATAGCCCCACGCATGGAACGTTATAATCACGCAATTTCAGTAGGGGATATCATGGCGTGTCATTATGGCAAGATAGGACAGGTCTTTACAGGCGTGTTCACGTTTATATTTTGCGCAGGTATTTTAGGCGCGCAGGTAGGAGCTACGGGTAATATTTTTAATATCTTGCTCGGCATCCCTAAAGAATGGGGTATATTTATTGGGATCGGCATTGTTATTATTTACAATACAGTCGGCGGTATGGCCGGAGTAGTTGCCACAGATGTATTGCAGTTTGTTATCTTATCTATAGGGCTGCCTTTAACTTTAGTCCTTGGCGTTTTGCACGCAGGAGGGATAAGTAATATGGTAGGCCTTTTACCCGCAGGACACCTTTCTATACCGGGTAATTATTTTACCTGGCTGCTCTTTTTGTCGCTGTTTTTAACATTTTTGCTGGGCGAGACGCTTTCTCCCCCGTATGTTCAGCGGCTGTTTTTGGGAAAGAGCATAAAGCATACCGTAAGAGGGAACATGGCAAGCTCAATATTCTCCATACCATTTTTTGTTGTAACCGGCGCGATAGGGCTCGTCGCGCTTTCAATTAATCCCTCAATCGACCCTAATCTGGCTATGCCATATGTAATAAAGGAGATACTTCCGATCGGCTTGCGGGGCCTGGTAATCGCTTCTGTGATTGCTATCGTGATGTCTTCAGCAGACTCCTTTTTAAATGCAGCGTCAGTATCATCTATCAACGATGTATTGCGCCCATTAAATCTGCTGCCTAAAGATAAACGACGAGATCTACTTATTGCTCAATTTATGAATGTATTGCTTGGGATTTTATCTATCGTGTTTGCCTTATCCATACAGAGCGTGATAGATATATTGATCTACTCTTATAACTTTTGGGCGCCTGTAATCCTTGTGCCGCTAGTCTCTGCCATCATGGGCGTAAGAGTCTCTGTCCGTCATTTTATAGCTGGTACATTCGGGGGAGTCTTAGGTGTTCTAATCTGGAAGGTTTTGTTGAAAAATCCGTATGGAGTTGATGGCTTAATCATTGGTGTGTTAGGTAATTTAGTATTTTTTTATTTTATGGTATTATTTTTTCCAAATAAAACGGCGGTTAATGTGGATCAAAATCTTACGAAGTAACAAAATCAAATGACTACATTTAAAATAAAGACATTAGGCTGTAAAGTCAATCAGTATGAGTCGCAGGTTATAAGGGAGCGCCTTATTGAGGCAGGCCATCAAGAGGCAGAAGGCGCGCAGGTGGCAGATTTCTGTATTTTAAATACCTGTACCGTAACAGTCAAAGCTGATAAAGAGTGCCGTGAGATTTTGCGTCGTTTTATCAGGGAGAACCCCGAGGCAGATGTAGTGGCAGCAGGTTGTTATGTTGAAAAAGACGCGGATATTATTAGGGCTATAGATCCAGGCATCAGGGTTATTAATAACAGAGATAAGGAAAACATAGTAGAGTTATTAAAAGATAATAAAAAAATACGCAGTACGCAGTACCCCGTAAAGTTCCTTCGGAGCAACGGGGCAGGCGCGATACTTGCCTACTCTACCTACGGCAGGCAGGCGGCAGGCAGGCGCGATACGAACCAAGGCATTACCTATTTTAAGGGGCACAACAAGGCCTTTATTAAGATTCAGGACGGATGTAATAATTTCTGCTCATATTGCAAGGTGCCCCATGTAAGAGGCAGGTCAAGAAGTAGGCAGCCTGAAAATATACTAAAAGAAGCAGAGAGACTTATAGACAAGGGCTATAAAGAGCTTATATTGACAGGTGTATGTCTTGGAGATTTTGGCAAGGATCTAAACAGTGGAATTACACTCGAAGGGCTTATCAGGGGCATAATATCTATCGACAATGACTTTCGTCTCCGACTAAGCTCTATAGAGTTTCCTGATGTTACTGACAGTCTTATTGATGAGATAACTTCATCAGGAAAGATATGCAATCATCTACACATACCTTTACAAAGCGGAGACGATGATATATTGAGTAAGATGAACCGTGGGTATACAAGTATGGAGTTTATAAAGAGGGTAGATTTTATAAGATTTAAGATTCCGGATATAGCAATTACCACAGATATTATCGTAGGTTTTCCACAGGAAGGCGTTGAAAATTTCAATAATACGTTAAAGACAGTAGAGAAGATAAGGCCTTCGAGAAGCCATATCTTTACCTACAGTCCGCGTAAGGGTACTAAAGCATATGAGATGAGCCAAACAGTATCCACACAGGAGACGAAGCAAAGATTTAAGAAGCTTAAAGCTGTAACAGATAATTTTAGCAATGAGTTTAGGGAATCCGTGTCTAAGGTCAGCCACAGAGTATTGGTCGAATCTGCAAGAGATAAGAAGACAGGTAAACTAACAGGGTATACAGATACATATATAAGAGTGCTTGTGGACTGCCCTGATGAGTATATAGGTAAAATGATTGATTACCGTTTTGAATTATAGTTGCAACTTATAATGCCTTATGTTATATTAAGTAAAATGAATATGTAACTTATGTAATAATGTCTTAGCTACAACATAAGTTGCTGTGTGAATTTTATCCTGAGCAAAGCGAAGGATCTCAGGAATGACGATGGAGTAGATTTATGGCAAGGCCTGATAAAAAATTAGGTGAGATGCTTCTCGAAGATAAGGTGATTACCGACAAGCAGCTTGAGAAGGCGCTTTTAGAGCAACAGACAACAGGTACCTTGATCGGAAATACTATTGTCAATCTTGGTTTCGCGACCGAAGAACAGGTCCTAATCACTCTCTCCCGCCAGATAGGCTTTCCTTATAAGAGTTTAAAAAATCTTGATATCGCACCGGAGATTATTGAGAAGGTCCCTGCTAAATTTGCCTGCTATTACAAAATAATCCCAATAAGCCTTAAAGGCGTAAAGCTGACAATCGCCGTAACAAACCCCCTTGACCTTGCGGTTTTAGATGATATTAAACTTGTACTTAAATATGATATAGAGCCTGTCTTGTCCGGTGAAAAGGATATACTAGAGTCTATAAAGAGGTATTATGGCGTCGGTGCTGAGACAGTAGAAAAGATTATGGGACAGGCTGATGTAGAGGATTCCGGTCCTACTCAGCTTGAGGCATCGAGTGATATTGATGATATGGCAGATGACGCCTCAATTATAAAGTTTGTAAACCAGGTACTGCATCAGGCTGTTACTGAAAGGGCAACAGATATACATATAGAGCCATTCGAAGGGGAACTTCGTATCAGATACCGTGTAGATGGAGTCTTGTTCAATGCCAGCATACCGCCAACAATAAAATACCTCCACTCAGCTATAGTTTCACGCATAAAGATAATGTCCGCGTTAAATATCGCTGAGAGGCGCCTTCCCCAGGATGGCAGAATAAAATTAAAAATATCAGACGTGGAACTTGACCTCAGGGTATCAGTCATTCCAACTTCATATGGCGAAAGTGTGCATATAAGAATATTAAGCGGCAGTATACTTATGGGTCTTGAAAAATTAGGCCTTTTTGGAGATGACCTTGATGTTATTGAGGATATTATAAGAAAGCCTCACGGGATATTACTTGTTACCGGACCCACAGGAAGCGGAAAGACAACAACACTTTATGCCTGCTTAAGTAAGATTAATGACGCAAGCAAGAATATTATAACCATAGAAGACCCGATCGAGTACCAGCTAAGAGGCGTTACCCAGATCCAGGTGAATATAAAAGTCGGGCTTACCTTTGGTACTGGATTACGCTCAATGCTGCGTCATGATCCGGATATCATGATGGTCGGTGAGATAAGAGACCTTGAGACAGCAGAGATAGCTATAAGGGTTGCTCTTACAGGGCACCTTGTCTTTTCAACGCTACACACCAATGACGCGGCAGGGGCTATAACAAGATTGCTCGATATGGGCATAGAGCCGTATCTTGTTTCAAGCTCAATAGAAGCGGCTATCGCGCAGAGGCTGGTAAGGGTAATCTGTAATAAATGCAGAGAAGAAGTTATTCCTGATAAAGGGTTGCTTAAGGACCTTAATCTTGATCCCAATCAGAAAAGAGTTTTTTTCGAGGGTAAGGGCTGTGAATCCTGTAAATTTACCGGGTTTAAAGGCAGGACCGCAATTTATGAGATACTTGTTTTAGATGATGAGATACGCGATCTCGTCCTGAGAAGAGCGCCTATAAATGATATAAAGGAACGAGCCCTCAAGAATGGCATGAGAACCTTATTCAGTAACGGTATGGCTAAGGTTGAAAAGGGTATAACTACAATAAGAGAAGTTCTGCGTGTTACTGAAATAGAAGCAGAAGAGTAGACATGCCAAGATATATCTATAAAGCAAAGCGCGGGCCTGCTGAGATTAAAGAAGGAAAAATAGAAGCGGAGAATCAGAACCAGGCAGCAGCTAAACTTAGTTCTACGGGGCTTTTTGTTCTTTCAATTGAAGAGGAGACAGTTGCTTTTATTAAAAAGTCAAAAGGAAGGTTTCTGTTCTTTAATTCTATCAGACTGCGCGACCTGAGCAATTTTACCAGGCAGCTTTCAAATCTCCTGGATTCGGGAATGACCATGCTAAATGGTCTAAGTGTTTTAATGGACCAGAGTGAAAACCCGCATCTAAGGCATACGATAGGGCTTATACGTGATGATGTCAGGGGCGGTGTCACATTTTCATCTGCCTTGGCGAAATATCCTAAAGTATTTTCTGTTCTGTATGTTAGCATGGTAGCATCCGGTGAAATAAGCGGTAGCCTGGAAAGTGTTCTAAGACGCCTTAGCGATTTTATGGAAAAGGATGAAGAGAGCATTTCAAAAGTACGTGCCAGTATGGCATATCCGGCTTTGATGGCGTTTGTAGGATTTATTACAATATTTGTTCTCTTAAGTTTTGTAGCGCCCAGGCTTACATCTATATTTGTCGATCTTGGCCAGGCGTTGCCATTGCCAACAAAGATACTGATTAGTATAAGCAGCTTTTTCGCAAGGTTCTGGATATTGATGATAGTCGCTATTGCGATTACTGTTATAGCTATTAAAAGATGGCTGAAAACAGTAGACGGCAAGGCTACTTTTGACGCTATAAAACTAAGAGTTCCACTATTAGGTTCTTTTGTACAAAAGGTGGAGATAGCAAGATTCGGCAGGACGCTAGGTACGCTTATCGGCAATGGGGTACCTATTATCCATGCGCTAGGTGTATCGTCTTCTACATTAGGTAACACATTAATAAGACATGATATGGAAGAAGCAAAAAAGGATGTTGTCGAGGGCGCTCCTTTATCAATCAGCATGAAAAAGAGCGGACATTTTCCCGCGATGGTAATAAATATGATAGCTGTTGGTGAAGAGAGCGGGACACTCGAAAAGTCACTTTTTAAGATTGCGGATGCTTACGATATTGAGATTGAGCGCACAATAAAGACAATTACATCATTACTTGAGCCGAGCCTTATACTTTTTATGGGCATTGTAGTTGGTTTTATTGTTATCGCCATGCTTTTACCTATATTTCAGTTGAATTTAATGATACGATAGATAGATTAAGGTTTTATTAACAAAGGGGCATAAAGTGAAGATTAGTGATATCGCAAAAAAAGCAAATGTTTCATCTATGGTTGTTTCGAGGGTTATGCAAGGGGCGCCCAATGTAAAATCATCCGAAAAGAAAAAGGTAGAAGACGTGATAAAATCCATGAAGCTCAATGCCTTTGTGAGCCCTGCTATAAAGCGTAAAACAGGCAAGGTCTTTGGCCTTATCGTTCCCCAGTTTGAGGATATATTTCACTCTTTTTACGCAACAAAGGTTATAAAGGGTGTAGTGCTCGCGGCAAGCAGGCTAAAGATAGATATTATTATACATATAAGTGAAAGGCAAAAGCATGAAGACTGGCTTACAAGCAGCGCGCTAAGCCCAGAGTATATAGATGCGATACTTTTTGCCGATATAAATAGCGATAGACAACAGCTTAAAAAAATCCTCGCGAGAAAAGTACCTTGCATGGTGCTAAATAACTCTTTTGAAAAAGAGCCTGTAAATTCTATTTCCATCAATAATGAAAAAGCGGCTATAGATATAGTGGAATATCTTGTAAAATTAGGACATAAAAATATCGCTACTATAGCAGGAGATCTTTCAACAGAATCCGGCAAAAAACGGCTTGAGGGGTTTAAGGCCGCTATTAAATCAAATGGCTTGAAGTTGAGCACAAGTTATATTACAGTGGGTCATTATCTGCGTTCACCGGCTAAGAAGGCGATGGAACACCTATTGGCGCTTAAGGCCCCCCCTACCGCTGTATTCTGCGCAAGTGATGTAATGGCTATGGAGGCGATGGATGTCGCGCGGAAAAAGGGATTAAAAATCCCTGATGATATATCAATCGTTGGTTTTGATGATAACCCGCTCTGTTCGTACTCACCCGTTGCTTTAACAACTGTATGGCAGCCTATCGCGGAGATGGGAAGGATGGGCGTAGAATTATTGAACCAGATAGTATCAGGAAAAAAGAAACAGCCATTGAAGACGTTATTGGAAGCGAAACTTATAGAGCGAAAATCTTGTACTAAATTATAGATTTTAATTCGGCCATATAACTTAGTTCGCTACATTCCCTGCCTGCCGGCAGGTCTAAATTGTGGCCTCATTAAGGAGATGAAAATGAAAAGAAAAGGTTTTACTTTAATAGAGCTTATGCTTGTAGTCATTATTATAAGTGTACTTGTCGCGTTGGTTGTACCACGCCTTGTTGGCAGATCGCAAGAGGCACGTTTTGCGGCAGCACAAGCGCAAATAGAGGCGCACCTTGCTACGGCACTGGATCTTTACGAGCTTGACAACGGAATATATCCTTCAACCGAACAGGGGCTTCTGGCTTTAAGAAAAAGGCCCTCTTCGCCGCCTAGTCCCCCTAATTGGAAGGGCCCATATATAAAAAAGACTCCGAAAGATCCCTGGGGTAACCCTTATAACTATATATCTCCGGGAACACATAACCTCCAGGACTACGACCTACTCTCATATGGAGCAGACGGCATAGAGAGCTCAGATGATGTTGTCAACTGGGAAGTTATTGAAGAGTAGTCTATTTAGGAGGCGTTCGATGCCGGGTTTTCGATGTCATAATAATGATGAGTATCGAATGCCGCAAACCAAAAATTTGAGATCCAACTATGCCTTTACTCTGCTGGAGTTGATGCTGGTTACCGCAATTATTCTTGCCCTTGTTGCTTTATCTACCCCAATTTTTAGAAGAACCTATGAGGATCTTAAGCTTGCAACCTCCGCTAAAAATATCGCGTATATGGCAAATTTTTGTCTCGAAAGAGCTGTATTCGAAAGAATAGATTACAGGCTTGTTATAGATACAGAAAATCGTTCCTACAGGATTTTTATTAAAAATGAAGAGAAGAATACATTTAAGCCGCTAAAAGAGCGGTGGGGCAGGTCTTTTAGGATACCAAGGGGCATAGAGATTAAGGCAGGCGACGGTATAATAGATTTTTCACCTGATGGCGATATGAATTCCGTGATTATATATCTTATTGGCAAGGAAAACAAAACCATCGTAGTTTCGATAGAAGCAGGCACAGGCCTGATAAAAGTTTATGATTATATTGAAGAATAAGGCATTCTTACTAATCGAGGTACTGATAACAGTTGTTATAGTTTCTGTTTCTATTGTTTTTATTAACCATGCTTTTACCTCGTCTTTAAAAGCGGTCTCCCTATCTAATGGTTATCGCGAGGCTATTCTTATCTTAGAAAATAGGACTTTTGACCTTGAACTTTTTCTTGATTCGGAAGAAGGCGCCCAACCTTTCTCAAATGATAATGAGGTGTCTATGGATACGGGTTTCCAGGTAAGAAGCCAGACATTACCTCTTACAAATGATGATACGGGTGATGAATATGATCAGGAGAGTCTTGATATAGAACGATTTGCCTCCTCTATAACCTGGCAGGCAAGAGGCTTTGAAAGAAAGATAGATATATTGACTTACGTACCGATTGTTAATGAAGATGAGGAAGAATGAATAGAGAGAAGGGCTTTACGTTAATTGAACTTTTGGTATCTATAGTCATATTCTCTGTTATAGCTGTTGTGCTATATTCATGTTTTAGGGGCGGCATTATCTCTTATAGGCGCATTGAGCAGGAAGCGGAGTTTCAACAAAGGGTAAGACACGTATTTTTAAGGCTTACAAAGGATGTTAAGAATATGGTCTATATATCAAATATACCGTTTGAAGGTTATAATGATAAGGTTTCTTTTATCACAACATTGACTGAGAGCGATAGCGCGGATATAAATGTTGGCCGCGTAAGTTATTATTTAAAAGAAAATGACAAGGGTAAGGCCTTGATAAGAAAAGTCGAGCCCTTAAAAGATGTGCTTGCTTCGCTCTTGATTTTACAAGAGGAGAATATTGAGGGCGGTGTCCCGGAAGGCCTTGCGGAAGAAGATACTGTTATTCTTGAAGGGGTATCTGATTTTAAATGTACTTATTTATATGTTGATTTATATAGAACAGCGCAAGGTACTGATAAAGAGTATACAGATACAGAATATGAGTGGGTTGATTTTTGGGAAACAGAAAATGGATTACCACTTGGCATAAAGTTAGAGTTGTCGATATCAGAATCTGCGGGTAACAGCCGAAAACCATTTTACAGACAGATTTGTATCCCCGCAAGCAGGCTTCCTGATACAGCATTAGCGGAAGTTAATGTATCGGTAATAGAACAGTAAAAGAGCGATTATGTACTATGAAGCTATAACCAATAAACGTAAACTTAAAACCGAAAAAGGTGTGATACTTATAGCCTCTCTATGGATGGTCGCTATACTCGCTGTATTTGCGGTAAGCATAGGAAGGCAATCTGCTATTACGCTTAAACTCACATCGTATGATATCGACAAGATAAAGGCCTATTTTGTAGCACGTGCAGGTATTATGCGCGTCTTGGCAGAAAAAAAACTTGAATACAAAAATAACCTTTCTGTAGGCATAGACGCCTTAAGTCAGCCATGGGCAAATAATAAAGAGCTCTTTGACAAGCATCTCTTTGGAGGAGGAACTTATACAGTGGGCTATGAGTACCCTTTGTCCGCCGATCAACAGGACAATAAGACGCCTGCTATGCTCTATGGCCTTATGGATGAGGAGTCAAGGATTAATATAAACACGGCTCCTGAAGAGACGTTAAGCAATCTTTTGATATATTTTGATATCGATGAGGATAACGCTACAGAGATAGCCGGTGCGATATTGGATTGGCGCGACAAGGACGATCTTGTTACATCTTCTGAGGACAGGCTTCTCTATGGCGCGGAAGACGCATATTACCAGTCCCTTTTAAAGCCATATGGCTGTAAAAATTCAGACTTCAATACGATATACGAGCTTCTGCTTGTAAAAGGTATTGATTTGCAAGTTCTTAATATGATTAAACCGTATATTACAGTCTTTGGCAGTGGAAAAGTCAATATTAATAGCGCGAGTGAACCGGTCTTAAGCGCTCTTGTCGGCCCTGATTTTTATAATCTTGCGTCAAAAATAATGGATTATAGGAGAGGGGAGGACGACCTTATCGGTACAAGCGATGATGCCTGGTTCTCTTACGGTTTTACCGTAACCGATAGAGGAAAAAAGGGGCTAGTTGAAATAAAGAATTTACAAGATGGGCAATGGTATGCTAATATCTATGGTGTAACAACTGATGAATATAGCAGAATAAGAAGCCTTGTCTTAGGGCTAAACCCACAGCTTAGTGTTACCTCAGATACATATCGTGCGATAGTATTGGCCCAGGTAAAAAGGGTGAAGATGAGGTTAGATGTGGTATGTAGCTTTAAAGACAAGGAAAAACCACCTTTAATTAAATACTGGTATCAGGAGTAGTAAAATTGAACTTTCCATTTATCACGTCTAAAAGATCGCACCTCTATATACAGGTAGGTAAAAGATATCTAAAAATCCTGCAATCGCAAGTTACTCCTAAAGGGCCTGTTGTAACCAAGCTTTTGGTTGAGCCTATATATGCCCTACCCGAAGAAGACATTAATAGATTATTAAATGATGCTGTAAGCAGTAGAGAGACAAGGTTTGATTCTGTTACTGTTATTGTTTCTAGAGAGAAGGCCATGGTAAGGTATATGCGCCTTCCTGCTCAGGATACGTCAGAGATAGAGAAGATGGTATCATTTGAGATCACGAAGCAGACGCCATATTCCCAGGATGAGATTACCTCAGATTATGAAATATTAAGCAGTGACACGGAAGGCTATTCCGAGGTTATGCTGGTTATTTCACCGAAGAACGAGATAACACGGATCGATCATATTTTAGGTGTACTGAGTAACCAGCTTAGTCAGATAAGATTGAGCTCAGAGGCCGTAATCGGGTGGTTAAATATAGCAGAAGGGGAGATAAGGCAAGGCAGAAATATCTGCTTGATAGATATAGATAGCGATAGCACAGAGATAGCGATAATTTTTAATGGAAAGCTCAATTTCAGCAGGTCAATTTCTATAGGCGCGTTAGATATATCAGAGCAGAAGAAAGAAGTGTATCCATCAAAGGTCAGGCTTGTTGATGAGATAAAGCGTTCAGTAGAAGCGTATTTCAAAGAAGGTGGTAAAAGGTTGGCTGATATATCAGAGTTTGTCGTAACAGGTGCTGATTCAGTTATAGAAAGTTTTAAAGATTTGTTAATGGCCGGAGTCGAGATGCCTTGCAGAGCGGTAAATGGGTTAATAGGGCTATCTATCGAGGACGGGGCAATGCCTGCGGCAGGTTTGCCCCAGGATGCTTCAATGTGTACAGTATGCGGTGGGCTATTTGCTGCGGAAGGCATAAATCTTATCTTGCAAGGTCAAAAGAAGAAGCAGAGTAAGGCCGTTGCTATTAGAAAAATTATAAATATTTCAGTTATTCTATTACTTATCTCTTTAGCCATATTCGCGTTAATTGGCATGAAGATGCGCCAGCGAGAAAAACTTTTAAACGAGCTTAAGTTGATGTATTCTCAGGTAGAATCAGCGGCTAACCAGACTGAAACAAAATTTAAAAAGCTTCAAAGTATCAAGGCGCAGCTTTCAGAGGAAGCGTCATCTTTAAATGTTATATATAATCTTTATAGTATTATACCCGGAAATATATCCTTAAGTGATTTTAATTATGATGATGTGTCAAAAGTCGTAAGGTTTCGCGGCAGGGCAGGAAAGATTTCAGAGGTATTTAAGCTGGTAACCTTACTTGAGAATTCAGCAAGTTTTAGTAATGTACAGACTCGTTCTGTCGCGGAAAAACGTACAAGAGGCGCTACCGCGGTAGATTTTCAAATAAGCTGCAGTTTTGTTTCCAAATGATATATTCATAATTAAGAAAGGTTTGTTATAGAATATGCTGGAAAAATTATCAAAAAGGGAAAAGAGAATACTGGTTAGTGTAATTCTTATTACTACCGCTGGGCTATGCTATAATTTCTTAATAGAGCCGCTCTTTATGCGGTATAGAAACGTTAACAGTAGGATAGATCTTATTAAGGTAAAATTGAAAAAGTCGCTCTCATTCATTAAAGATAAGCAGAAAGTGGATGCAGAGTATATGAAATACGAAAAAAAGCTCAAATCCAGAGGCAGCGATGAGCAGGATATAACACTAATATTGGATGAGATCGAGAAGACCGCTAGCCGTTCAGGGCTTAACATTACAAGCATGAGGCCGAAACCGCCCATTCGCAAAGATCATTATAGCAGATTTGCTGTTGAGATAGAGACAGAATCAGACATGAATGCCCTTATGCAGTTTATGTATCACATTAAAAAATCTCCGCAAATGCTTAAGATCGAAAAGTTGAATCTAAATACCAGAAGTAGTCAGCAAGGTGTAGCTATAAGATCCTCTATGCTTATATCTAAGCTTATAATGAAGTAGTTAGGGCCCATGCCCGCACTCCCTATATAGAGAGCAGTAACGCTTATATTTCTAGTCTTTTTTATCATAATCAGTTGACAGCAACGTAAAAATATTATAAACTAACTCCATAGATAGGGAGATGGTGGGCTCCCTATCTATGGAGTGATAGAGTTCATTCTATATTATCCAGCTCACCGCTGGATTTATTATTTTAGCGAGGCTTAATTGAAAAATATATATTTAATAAGAGATCTTGCTCAAGTAACAGGTTATTCTGTAGATACCTTGAAGTTCTATCTCAAGATAAAACTTATAAAAGAGATAAGCAGGGGCGTTGAGACAAATTTCAGGTTTTTTGATGATTCAACAGTTGAGCAACTCAGGCACATTAGGGTGTTGCGCAAAAAAGGTAGTTCTCTGGAACAGATAAGGGGAAAGCTCTTAATCCCTAAGATTGGTGAAGATGAGTTATTATGAAGCATTGCACTTACAATCAGAGCCGTTTTCAACAAGCCCGGACCCGCAATTCTTTTATCCTTCTTCTTCGCATGACGCCGCGTTAAAGAGATTAGAGATAGCTATACGCCTGCGAAGAGGACTAAATGTTATATTAGGGGACGTGGGAACAGGAAAGACGACCTTAAGCAGGATGCTAATTCAACTATTTAAGGATGAGTCTGATTTTATATTTCATATGGTACTTGACCCTAGCTATAAGACGGAGTTTCAGTTTCTATCAAGCTTAGGTAAGATGTTTGGCGTAAGTCCAACATTTCGCTCAACACTCGATTATAAGGACGCGCTGGAAAAATACCTATTTCAAAAAGGGGTTGATGAGAATAAGACAATAGTTCTGCTTATTGACGAAGGCCAAAAACTTACTCCCACACAAATCGAGATATTGAGGACTCTCTTAAATTATGAAACTAATCAGTACAAATTATTACAACTTGTCATACTTTCGCAGATAGAACTGCTTCCAAAGATACGAAGAATAAAAAACTTTATGGACAGGATAAATCTTAAATATATTATTAATCCTCTTGATGAACATGAAACCAAAGCGCTTATAAATTTCAGATTAAAACAGGCAGGTTATATAAAGAGCGATCAGTTATTTACAGATATCGCGATAAGGCATATATATGAGCATACCCAAGGTTACCCAAGAAAGATAGCGATGCTTTGTCATGACGCGCTTGAGATGCTTATAATGAGAGAGAGAAAAGTTGTCGATGAGACCCTGGTCGAAGAGATAATGGCGCGGGAGGTAAGATGATATGTTAAACGAATCTTCACCCGAAGAAAAACTACTTCATCTGATAAAGGGAAAGCATGACCGCAATATCCCTGCTCAGCCAAAAATTGATGAGCCAGAGCTAAAAGTAATCTCGCAAGAGGAAAAACAGTCTGAACCTAGTTCAGGCAAGGCTCCTGGTAATGATAAAGAATTAAACGTTAACAATGGCGCCTTGAGTAATGAATCTAAAGCTGTGGGGAAAAATCGCGAGGCTACGCAGGCATCAAGGTCTATTTTAAAAACTAATTATCTGATTTTTAGCGCGTTTATTATTTTAGTTATTCTAGCTGGATATTTTATATTTACTGCATTAATCGGTAAGGGGGACAAGGAGGTAGAAAATTTAAAGCTTCTTATAGAATCATTCTCAGAGGCAGGAGAGGTGGAACAATCAAAACAAGAAAAGGCTGCCCCTGATACGGAAGTTGCTGGCAATGAAGATATTACTAAGAATGAGGCATCCAGCGCTTCCTTTGAGGATTATCAGAAGATGTTGAGCAAGAAAGCTATTTTTCTGCCGCCGGCTAAGAGTAATATTGAACAACAGGATATTGAAGAACCGAGCCTACGCGATTTAATAAAGGATTTAAGCCTGGTCGGCATAATACCTGGAGACCGCCCCCAGGTAATTATAGAGGATAAGAGAAACGGACAGACGCTATTTTTGCAAGTTGGCGAGATGATAGATATGATAAAAATTAAGGAGATACAAAGCGGAAGGGTTGTACTTGAAATTGGTGATGAGACCATAACGCTTTCATTGTAGTAAAAGCTTTAAACAGCTTGAATATTCAAAATCGGAGGTTTAAACTAATGAAGAATATATCAATGGCAATTTTGATCTTATCATTGATAGTTGTTCCGCAAAGTTGTCTATTTGCCCAGACAAGCGTTTCAATGACGCCTGAGCCTATAGAGAAGCTTTCACTCGATATCAAAGGTATGGATATACTGGACGTCTTTAGGCTATTATCGATGAGAGGAGATCTTAATATTATTGCTGGTAAGAACGTAACGGGCAAGGTAACTCTTTTTTTAAAAAACGTGGATATCTGGGAAGCGTTTGAGATAATCATAGCGGCAAATGGCCTCGCATTTGAAAAGCGTAACAACATCATATATGTAATGACAGAACGGGACTACGAATTAACCTATGGTAAAAAGTATGAGGACAGGCGCATTGTAAAATCTATAAAGCTCCGCCATGCTACAGCAGGGGATATAGCAAAAGCCGTCTCTCAGTTTAAGACCAACATAGGAAAGGTTGTAGCGGATGACACATCTGATACGGTAGTGCTTATGGATATTCCAAAGGTTGTAGCTGAAATGGAGAAGATAATAAAAGGCCTTGATATACCGCTTGAAACAAAGGTCTATTCGTTGCAGTACGCAAAAGTTGATAACATGAAAGATAGGCTCAGCGAGATGCTCACTGATAATATCGGTAGTTTACGCATAGATGAGCGTACGAATAAGGTTATTATTACGGATCTCTCAGAAAAGATACCTGTATTTGACCAGCTTATAGCCGCGTTTGATGAGAAGCACAAGGAAGTGGTCATAGAGGCGAAGATACTTCAGATCACGCTAAATGACGACTACAAGACAGGTATTAATTGGGATGCGGTATTTACAAATATGAACAAGGCTATAGCGACGCTTGGCGTTGGCTTAAAATACGCGGATCAAGCCAGTATTATACCTACTACCACATCAGCCGGTTCTGGCGGGGCTCTTCAAATAGGAAATTTAAGTACAGAGGGGTATCAGGCTGTTATCCAGGCATTAAAAGAGTATGGAGAGACAAAGTTGCTATCTTCGCCAAGAATAGCTGTTATTAATAATGAAGAGGCAAGTATTTTAGTCGGTACAAATCAGCCTTATGCTACACGCACAATAAGCCAGGGCAGCGGTGGAACCGGAAATATTGAAGCGGAAAACGTTACCTTTATTGATCTAGGAATACAGCTTATTGTGACACCGACTATTAATGATGATGATTTTGTTACGATGAAGATTAAGCCTGAGGTAAGTTCAAAGACAGGCGATTTTGTCATAGAGAGCAGCCAGAATACTATACCGATAGTAAAGACTACTACAACAGAGACAACAGTAATGGTAAAAAATGGAGCTACGGTATTGATAGGCGGGCTTATTGAGGAGAATATTAGAGAGAATGTAAAAGAAGTGCCCGGACTTGCCAATATTCCGCTGCTTGGAAGCCTATTCAGATCAAGGACTATTGGTAGCGGGGATACTACAAATCCAGAGAAGACAGAGTTGGTTATATTTCTTACTCCCCATATTATTGATGGCCAGGAATCTAAGGATATGCTTACTGTTGGAAAAGTCGCGCAGGATAGCGCTATAGATGAGTTTTTTGGTGAAATAAGCATGAGTACGGAGATCGATACAGATAGTATGACCCCGGATCAATATCATGATCTCATAGTATCTATGATAAATGAAGAGGTTGAGAAGAGAAGGCCAAGTATCCCCATTTATGGTGAGGTTACGATCTCTTTTGAGATAGATTGTTATGGCAGGCTTGCATCTACCCCAAAAATATATAAAGGTAATGATCAGAGCTTGTCTGAGTTGGGCGTACAGAGTGTGATAAATGCGGCACCATTTCCACTCTTTCCTAAGAGCATTAATAAGCATAAGGAGACACTGCAAATCGTGATTAGCTATGAGTAAGATAATGGGCCTGCTTTTATTGATAGCAGCATTCTATGGCTGCGCATAAGCCCATATCTTAATCTTTTGAACGTGCTTAGCTAATTGCCTTGACTAAGTGATAACGGTATGTTAAAATACCAAAAAATAAGAGGAGGAGTTATGGCAGAAGCATATTGTGTTAAATGTAAAGCAAAGAAAGAGATGAAGGACGCGCAGGAAGTAACAATGAAGAATGGTAGAAAAGCTATGAAGGGTAAGTGCCCTGATTGTGCAACAGGCATGTATAGGATAATGGGCAATTAGCATAGGCGATCAATGCCAATGCGAAGAAAAAGGCCGAAGACATAAGAATTCTTGATATGCAGAAGGTGGCTACTTTCTGTGATTATTTTGTAATTGCGAGTGCAGGTTCTTCCAAACTGTGAGGGACAGTGGGTTTTGCTACATACCCACTGTCCCTCACAGTTTGGAAACAGTTTCATTACTTAGTATTAATATATATAGGAGATTTAAGGTTTTGGACATCAAATTACAGCTAATCGGTATTATAAAAACCGCTGTTAAATCCGTAGCAACCAGGTTAGACATAAGCGAGTTGCCTGAAGTTACGCTTGAGGTGCCTAAAAAAAGAGACATAGCGGACTTATCTACTAATATTGCTATGCAGATATGTAAGGCTAAGAAGGGGTTGAAGCCTTTTGAGATAGCAGAGGATATCTCGGAGTCCATAAGAGAAGGTATTGAAGAAAATTCTTTTAATGATATGATTAAGGCAGTTGAAGTAAAGCCCCCAGGCTTTATAAACTTCCTATTTTCAAATAATTATCTCCAGTCTATCGTAGAGCAGATATTATCTGAAGGGACTGATTTCGGGCGAAACACGCAGGAAAATAATAAAAAAGTCTTATTAGAGTTTGTCAGCGCTAATCCAACAGGGCCTTTAAGCGTAGCGCACGGAAGACAGGCTGCTATAGGTGATGTGCTCGCTAATATTTTAGAATTTACCGGTTACCAGGTTGTCAGAGAATATTATCTTAATGATGAAGGCAACCAGATTGAGCTTCTTGGAAAATCTATCTATGCTAGATACTGTGAGTTATCCGGAGAGGCTTGCGCCTTTCCTGAGGCAGGATATAGAGGTGAGTATATATACGATGTCGCTAAGGAGATTATAGAAAAACATGATAAGGCTCTGGTTGCGCTTGATGATAAGAACATATCTTTTTTCCGTGATTTTGGTACAAAGTGCATAATGGATGGCATCAAAAAAGATCTATCAGATTTTAATGTGAAGTTTGACAGCTATTATTCTCAACGCAAACTTAGTGAATCAGGAAAGGTAGAGAAGGTTTTAAAAGAGCTTAAGAAAAAGGGGTTCCTGTATGAAAAAGATGGAGCCCTCTGGTTCTCATCAACAAGATTTGGCGATGACAAGGATAGGGTTTTGCGTAAGAGTGATGGAACTTACACTTATATAACCCCTGATATCGCATATCATCAGGATAAGTTTTACAGAGGCTTTGATATACTTATTGACCTCTGGGGTCCGGATCACCATGGTTATATACCGCGTATGAAGGCCGCATGCCAGGCGATTGGTAAAGACGCAAACCTGCTCCATGTTTTAATAGTACAGCTTGTTACTCTTTCAAGGTCAGGCACGCCTGTACGCATGTCTACCAGAGAAGGAGAATTTATAACCTTACGTGAGGTGATCGATGAGGTAGGTAAGGATGTAACGAGATTCTTCTTTCTTACAAGACGCAGAGATAGCCATCTCGATTTTGATCTTGAGCTTGCCAAGAAAGAGTCTATGGAAAACCCTGTATTCTACATACAATATGCACATGCCAGGATATGCGGTATATTAGAGCATAAAGGTAAACAAGGTAAAGAAAAGGGTAAAGGCAAAACCCTAGATATGCTTTGCTCGAAAGAAGAGTTAAATATTCTAAGGACATTAAGAGAATTTCCTGAAGCGCTGGAAGAGTCAGCGCAACGTTTGGAGCCGTATAGGCTTGTCTCGTATCTTATGGAGTTGGCAGCTGTTTTTCATGTTTTTTATTCAAAACACCGTGTAGTCAGTGATGACGCTGATCTTACGTCAGCTCGCCTAATTCTTATTGAGTCGCTTAAGGTCGTTTTTTCACAAGCCCTCGCATTATTAGGGGTTTCCTGCCCTGACAAAATGTAAAAGAGAGACACAGTTTCGAACACTTATTATAACACATAAAAAACCTACCTTCCAATGCTTGAATCAATCAAACTATATGCCCATCAGAACCAGGAGAAGGAATCACTCCTTAAAGATCTAACTAGGCTAGGCTACAAGATAACAGATTTTGTTGCGCAGGAGGGGGACTTTGCTCATAGGGGAGGGGTTATTGATATCTTTCCCAGTGGTTTTGAGGCCCCTGTGCGATTAGACCTTTGTCAGGATACAATTGATACTATAAGGTCTTTTAGCTTGGTTACTGCCGAAGCTACCGCTACCCACCAGATGGTCATAATACTTCCGCGAAAAACATTATATTCTTCAGCCAAGCCGGCTGTATTTCATGGTGTTGGTGAAGAGGTGCCCATAGACAATTTTGTTGATATAATGGGTGGCGATTCAGTTGTGCATATCGATCACGGCATAGGCATATATAGAGGCATAAAAAAGATAAAAGAGAAAGATGGTAATTGCAAAGATTATATTCTGATTGAGTATGCGGATAGAGATAAGTTATATGTGCCTGCCGGAGAGATTAATCTAATACAGAAATATTTAAGTTTTTACAGGTCTAATCCTAAACTAAGTAAGTTGGGAACAGGCGCTTGGAAAAAGTTAAAACAGAGGACTAAGAAGATAGCGGCATCCTACGCGATGGAGTTGCTCCAGATGCAGGCGAGCAGGACCAAGCTTAAGGGGTTTGCGTTCTCAAAAAATACCGATTGGCAATACAAGCTTGAAGAGTCTTTTCCTTACAAGGATACGTTAGATCAGGCAAAGGCTTGTTCTGATGTGATTTCTGATATGGAGAAGCCAAAGCCTATGGATAGGCTATTGTGTGGCGATGTAGGTTACGGCAAGACAGAAGTTGCTTTAAGGGCCGCGTTTAAGGCTGTAATGGATAATAAGCAGGTGGGTATATTAGTCCCCACTACTATATTGGCTGAGCAGCATTACAATACATTCTGCCAAAGAATGGATGAGTTTCCTGTCAATATACAGATGCTTTCGCGTTTTAGAACAAAGTCAGAGCAGAAAGAGGTGCTGAAGGGGTTGCGGGAAGGGGCCGTTGATATTGTAATAGGAACACACAGGCTCTTGTCTGATGATATTGTATTCAAAGATCTGGGGCTTGTTATTATAGATGAAGAGCAACGTTTTGGTGTAAAAGCCAAGGAGAAGCTAAAGAAGCTCAGGCTTCTCATAGATGTTCTTGCAATGACAGCTACACCGATACCTCGAACATTATACATGTCTCTTACCGGCGCAAGAAACATGTCGTCAATTAACACACCGCCACTTGACAGGCTTCCTGTAAAGACTACCATCAGTTCATATAATGACAAGTCGATCAGAGAGGTTATAAGGCGTGAACTTAAAAGGGGAGGGCAGGTTTTTTTTGTTAATAACAGGATTAAAGGCATAGAGAAGATTGCGTTAAAGTTAAAAGCACTTATGGGCGAAGGAGTGCGTATCTCTGTCGCGCATGGCAGGATTTCCCCTAAAGAGCTTGAGAAGATAATGCTCCAGTTTATAAATGGAGAGATAGATGTATTGGTCTCCACTACTATTATTGAGTCTGGTATAGATATACCAAATGCAAATACCATTATTATAAATCGTGCAGATAGATTTGGCTTAGCAGATCTTTACCAGCTTAAGGGTAGGGTAGGCAGATTTAATGTAAAGGCTTACGCTATATGTCTGGTGCCAAAGAATTACCCGATTATCGGAGACGCGAAGAGAAGACTCAGGGCTGTAGGGCGCTTTACTGAGCTGGGTTCAGGTTTTAAGATAGCTATGGAGGACCTCCAGATAAGGGGTGCGGGAAACATATTAGGAACTCAGCAACATGGATATATCGCTGCTGTAGGATTTGACCTATATTGCAGGCTTCTGCGCAATACAATAAATGAGTATAAAATAAGTGAAAAAGCTACATATTAGCTTAACTGATAGCCGTAAAGTGGTGTTGCAGTAATTTTTCCATGTAAATATATATAAAGGTGCTGGCCAATATCTGTTTCTCCGCGCTTTGGGGCAATTGTAGCAGGACTTTTTTGGTGCGAATGGCATGGTTTTTCCATTATCCAAACATGTAAATGAGCAGCAAAACAGAGCGAGCAAACCTTTGCTGGGGCTTGCGAACGATCCTGCGGAATTGCCCTAAAGTGTGGAGAAATGCAATGTTTTGCATAGATTGGAGTAAAACCACTTTTTCGTATTGTAGGGATGGTTGGCTGAAGATTGTAATCTAAAGTGCAACAAGTAGGAGCATAAAAATAAAGCTCCACAGATCCGAAAAAATCTGTTATTTTGTAAGTGTGAAAACCAACAAAAAACAGGAGGATCTAATGGAGCTAAGTAATAATACCACTAAAGGGAAGAAATACAAACATATAAATGTAGTTGAAAGATATAAAATAGAAGGATATCTGGAAGCTAAAAAAAACATAAAAGAGATAGCAGGAATATTAAATCGTAATCGATCAACAATCTATAGAGAAGCTAAACGGGGCAGAGTGGTTTTGCTAGACTCTGAGTTAAGGAAGAGAGCATGCTACAAGGCAGATGCGGGACAGATGCGATATGAAGAGGCCGGCACAAACAAGGAAAGATCACTAAAGATCGGAAAAGATAGGCGATTAGAGCAGTATATACGAAAAAAGATACTAATTGATAAGTATTCCCCTGATGCGGTTATAGGGGAGATAAATAATAAAGGCTTGAAGTTTAAAGGGATGATCTGTACCAAGACACTGTATAATTATATTGATGCCGGTATATTCGCGGATATCAGCAATGAAAACTTATGGCAGAAGCGAAAAAATAAGAAAAAAAGATATCGTACAATAAGGAGAGTCTGCTTAAGGAATAAAACGGCTAGAAGGATAACAGAAAGGCCATTAGAAGCAAA
>Ga0222626_1000529_pt1 | contig 21502 bp, 23 predicted proteins | sample AntAcemetageno91_FD_179862 | JGI IMG/M metagenome (GOLD analysis project Ga0222626, IMG submission 179862) | Saline water microbial communities from Ace Lake, Antarctica - #91 | ecosystem: Environmental > Aquatic > Non-marine Saline and Alkaline > Saline | place: Antarctica: Ace Lake | collected...
GGAAGAAGGTTAAATATAAGCCAATCAGCAGTGAGTCGTTCATCTATGAGGGGTCAACAAATTGAAAGAGAGAATCGGTTCGAACTAATTGATTAAAACGCATGAAATCATAGACGTCCCCAATATTTCCACGTCCAAAATGCAAAAAAGGCAAGTTAAGACCGTTTTTGGTTACAGATAGATATAACCGCTTTTTTTACGGTGACTTCGTTTAAGATCACGAAAAAAACGTTCCAGTATGTTATTGGTACGTTGGGGCTGAATGGAGACCGGACCCTTGGGTGTATTTACTTTGATCGGGTCAGCAAAAAGCTTGAGCCAGTATTTGTCAATTTGCCTGATCATCTTTTTATAATCGTCTTGTTGAGAAAGTGTTTCATCTGTCACTATTGTTTGACGGAAGGTTATTACTTTTTCCTCAATGGTTTTTATGTCTGCTTCTTTCCCATCATCGTTAAGACCCTTTTTACTTTTGGAAACAGCTATGGATAAGGCTTTACGCAATTTATTAAAAACCTTTACTTTCTCTTCTATTTGTCTGGCGGCTTTCTTTAATTGCTGGTCTTCCATGACACTGGTAAGAGGCTTCCAAAGTTTTAAAAACGGCTTATTGCGGATATTATAGCAGTGGGAGTCTGCTATTAGATTGACCAAATCGTGCACAACCTTTAACCTTTGATAAAATAGCATATGCGGGCAGTCAAAAGGAAACCCATAGCCTTCCAGCTGGGATGAGGTGTCAAAAATCCAATGTATAGCAGCATAGGCCGCCATAGCAGGCATTTTGTTGATAAACGCCGGATCGCGATATGGCCTTGATCAATGCCGGCCGTTAACTGACCTTCCGCTTCAGTATCATTACCCGTGATCTTCTATAATGCCTTGATTTTTCGCCGCAGCAATGCACGAATCTTATGCTTTTGAAGACGCTTTCTGATTTGGGCGTACTCTTTTTCAAACAAGTCTTTGCCGATGTCCCGCAAAAAATGAAAATGACAAATAAAATCGGGTAGATCTTTAAATACGGTTTTGACGGCACATAAAATACCGCTACCCATATCATGCACCAAAGCAATGGGATCTCCGTATTGCTGCTTTATCTGCTGCAAAAACGGTACGATTAGCTCCGCCTTTTCTGAAGGCAGTTTAATATTATCCAATACGATCTTTTAAAATCATTTCACTGGCTCGAAAAGCTCCAATATCCAGAGTGACCACATTCTTCTCGCGGGTTTTGAGTACTGTTAGATCATTCGGGCTACTCACGCAATTCTCCGGGTAAAAGTAAATTGTAGGCCTTTCTTGAAACAGGCTGGCTGTACAAATATCCCTGGTTATCTTGTCCAAATAGCTTTTCAAACACCTTACAGCTTTATATCCGAATTTTTTTTAACAAGCCATGCCTTTGCAAAAAGCTGCCAAGCACTTCAGGCACAATCCGTTGGCCCTGTGATGCGACTCTATCAGTAAGCTGTTCAAGGCTGATGCCGGGGTGCTTGATTAACTGCACTAAAATAACCACCGCTTCTGCATCGGTCGGCCAGTTAATGTCGCTCTGACGGTTTAAACCCCATTGCTGCTTTTGACGCTTATAAATTGCAGGAGTGTCTGAAAAATAAATAAATCGTCCACAATGCTTTTCTCTTCTGATACCGGCGGCATTTTTAATTTGGGCGAACAATGAACTGCTTGGCGCCAGTGCAACCATCTTCGCAATATCAGCAGCGCTGAGACCGGTTGGCGCTTGCCTGATAATCTGGATGATGGTTTGTTTAAGGTTCCCATGCTTTGAAAAAAGGATTGCTTGATACTGCCACAATCCATTATCATCAAACACAGGAACCTGGGGCAGTGTATAGTAGCGCCCGTTTTTGTTAATACTAGTGTAAACCTTCCATTTTTTCAGTCGTCTTCTGGCTGTAATGACTGAGCATTGGAGTAGTTGAACAAGTTGTTTAATGGTTATGACGGTTTGCCGTTTGAACTTTTGCAGTGCATGTTTTTCATCCATGGCACACCCTGATAAAGTATGTGTTGTTGGGTTATTATGGCGCATACTTTATCAGATATTTTTGCAAAAATCAAGGCTTTTTTATTGTAATTTCAAACATAATACGCCAAAATGTCCCCAAATTGAGTGATTTTACAGCAACACATACTTTATCAAAAATTGCCGGCTAAAACCAATGCCGCTAACAGTAAGGCTTTCTTACAATCCAACCGTTATTTGCTATCATAGTTTATGAGTAGTCATGAAGCATGATTATAATAAGATTTCTCAGTCTCATAGATGAATCTGCCCGTTCACTGAAGTGGCAAATTAAGCGGCTGTATCGGTCAGGTGCGATGAACTGAGGGCATGTTTTTTCATTTTTTGGATACGGTAGCTTGAGGGCAATATTGCTCTGTATGTGCTGATGAAGCGTCAAAAATAAAACAACGTAATCAGGTCTTCATTCTTCACAGTTTTTCGGTACAATGTGAAGAATGAAGACCTGGCGCCCTGGCTGTTCAAGCGACTCGACGATGCCTCAAGAGTTTACTCCTTCCGCAGCCTTCTCGGCCATCTCGGTGCAATTGTCCGTGCCACTTGCCGCTGCTCAGACGAGAGAGATGCATCGGCCACTTTTACGATGATCACCAGACGTAACCCCGAGCAGCAAAAAGCATTCGATTTGCTCCAGACGATACGAGTTTAGACAGTAGGTTCGCATTAAGTTTAATTTTAACAATCTGAATTTACAGGATATTTATACTTTTAGAAAAGGGAACTTCAGTTTAATCTTGACACATAAGGCTAATCTTCTTACCCTTTTTATCTGAAATAGCAACTTTTTATCACCAATTGTGGTTTTCAAACGCTGGCAGGAAACAGATCTGGTTGTGCTCGCCGTGGCACTTGATTGAACAGGGAGACGAGTGGATATCGGTGGAGTTATGGCCTGCCAATACTCGGCCGGGCTCGATGTGGTCGGAACAAAAAGTTTTTGTCGAACCGAACCGGGCAGAGGCTGCAGAAAAAACCGACATTGAGTGCCCTGCAATCATTGTTCTAACGAGAGGCGCCACCACACAACTTACTTTGAGCGGAGCTTTCTCCGCCGAGCCGGGACGATATGCCCACATTTGCAGGACAGATGACCGTCATGGCTCCCTGATCCAATCTAACCCCTCTGTGCCTGTAGCGAAAATCAAGGCGAAGAGGCCCTTCTCAGGATAGCGAGTGGGCAGGAGACTTCCGGACATGCTGAAGATCCGCAAAGAACAGATGCGAATCCTCAATGAGCTGATGTTTTGCAAATTCGAGAATTTCATGGTCAGCCATCTTAGGAGATTTTACACCGAGAGGTGTCTCGATCTCGGTGAAGAGGGTATTCGAGAAGAAGTAAGATACGGCATAGAGCATGCAAAGACCTATAACATCGTGGACGAGAGAAATGTGTGCAAGTACATTGATGTGATGTTTGCGTTCGGTCGCGATTTCGACAACGATCCTGATCTGCCGTGGGCCGGCGAAATCCTTCGCAACGACGCGATCGGGAGTCCCGTCGAGCGAATGGATATATTGTGCAGAACTGCGATTGATAAGATGCAGGGATAGAGCGATAATGGGCAATGACGAAAAGCCGACTTCCCCGGGTACGACGAATGGAAAGACAAAGGGTTCAGGCGCTGGCCTGAGCGGTGGGGTAGCCGAGGCGAACAAGAAATTGACAAATAAGCATGTTGGGAGCACGACAGAAAAATGCCCGGCTACGAATCAGATCATTGCCGTGGAAATCCTCGATGGAGGAGAAAAGGCAGCTGCGGGAACGGTCAAACAATACGTGAACCTGTCCCGAGATGCCAAATGGGTTGACGGAAACCAGATAAAGAACACGGATCGCCTCTCCGAAATACTGCGCATCAGGGTGCGGTTTCAAAAACCCGGAACAGAGAAGATCACACTAAAGCTTATCCCGGACGGTGCCAACGCCACGTATTCAGATAAGGAGAAAGTTCGGAATGCGAAGTACCGCTACACCGACCAGGAACGGGGCTATGTTACCCAGAAGGATGGCACGAAGATAGTGGAGAGCGGCATCTCCGTTGCGGCTGCAGGCGGCGATAAGTATTGGGTTGAGGCACAGGATGCATGGGGCAAGAAAGTGCGGAGCACCGCGGTCGAAACAATCCGACGGTTATACCTTCAGGAGGTCACGACCAAAGGCTTGGCCAGGCTTGCTGCTGACAAGATCCAAGCTGTCCAGAAGGAGTTCGAAAGTCATAAAGTCGAACTGATTCCCCTTCAGGCTGTTCAGCAGACAGTTCACGATGGCAAGGTACGACAAAGTGCCGATACTGATGCTTTCAAGGCGGCTGTCGCACAGGGGTACCAAGGCTCTCAGGGCAAGCAAAAGAAACCATACGTTGTTGTTCTCGCCTACCTTCACAGTATGGCCTTTCGCCGGTATATCGAATTGGTTTGGCCGAAAAGAAAGGTCGGTCCGGGCGTGAACGACATCCTTTTGCCGCTGTCATACAAAAAAGGCGACTCGAATTACCTGTGGGCTGACAGGGCGGGGAGAATGTCTTATGGAGCGCGCTTCACTCCTCAGGGTGCAGGCAGTTCGAGGGCGATCGAATTCAAAATGGGCAGGATACATCCTGTGATCGCCAGTACAGGACCAGCGGACAAGTATGACCGGATTCGCCTTCAAGTCAAAAATCTGACCCCTAAGGTCATGTCGGGTACGATCGAGGTAATAGCCTACATCATTAACAGCTCTCCGGCAGGCATAAGTTTCTATGACGACAACGTTGTCGCTTTTTGCCAATACTGCGATTGGAAGAGAATGCTGCAAGACGATCACATCAGGGTCTTGGTGCACGAAATAGGACACAAAATCGGAATGGTATCCGATGGCGGCGACCTGGACAAGGGCAAGTTCTACTACGATCATAACACCGGCAGCCCCCAAAATATCACCACATCACACTGGGGACCCCATTGCTCTTGCGGGTTGCCGCCTTTCGATCAGCTGACAGCAGGCGCGTACGATATTGATGCCAAGAAGGAGGCCACATTCAAAATCATTGACGTGAATAAGGGTACACTCACCAAGGTGAAGGGAAAGCCGAGTTGTGTGATGTTTGGAATGGTGGGCTCACGTGCAGCCTTTTGCAAGGACTGCGGCAACAAGATCCGAAAGAAAGACCTGGGAAATCCCCAGAAATGGAAAAATTGGAAGTCCAGATTAATGTAGTCTGGCTCTCAACAGACAATCCTGATCCTGCCGGAATTTCTCCGAGAAGCGTGGCCGGCAGTTTTCGAGAGGAGCGGACATGGAAATGAGATTTGACGAGCCTCGATTCGAGACAGTCTCCCTGAACACGTTTGAGCCCACGGAGTGCTCTCCCAAAATATCGGATCCTGAGTTTCAGGGAATAGTCATTGATGTTCCGAAGAAGGTAACGTTTGAGAAGACACCGGATGCCACATTTCCGCAACCCCTCATGAACATCCCAATCTGCGGATACTACAGATTACATGCCGCAATCCTCCCGCAGGTCGATAACGCCCTGAAGGCGATGCGGCTTGTAGCAGTAAATCTGACCACACAAAAGGAATATTCGGGCTATCTCATGGAACCGCATCTAAAGATCTCGGCTGGTGAGGAGGCAGCGGCGGTTTCCAGAGACGAAGAGATTGAGGATGTTCTCGTTGGGGGATACTTCAACTCCGATATCAGCGAGATTGTGGATCTGCCCGGGGAGGTCGGAGTGTATGAGATGTTCGTCGAATTCAGGGAGAGGAATCCGCAGAAAATCAGAAAGTCAAACGTAGTCAGCATTGAGTTTGCGAAAAAGTGAGAGGTCTGGTTTTTCCCAGAGCGACAGGATACAGGAATGCTCTAACTGCTTGAGATTCGACCGGAACAAATGGAAGCATTCCGTAAGTACACGCTCGACCAGCTCGTGGAGCGCATGGTGAGGCATCTCCGCGATGATTTCCCCGGAGAGTGCGAGAAGCAGGCATTGAAGGAAGAGGATCTTGAGCCCTTCATTAGAACACGGCGGACATACAGTCTCCGGAATTCGGAGATGCCCTTGGAGACGAACACTTCTCTGTGAGGTGCCTGGAATAGGGCATTGCGCTGTTCGCTGAACGTGGGGGAACATCCGGGACGCCCCTATAATTATAAGTTTCTATTTTATCTGATATATGATAACATCCTGTTATGCCACGTAATGCTCGAATTGATGCTCCCGGTGCCCTTCATCATATTATCGTAAGAGGCATAGAGCGAAGAAAAATATTTAATGATGACGTTGACAGGATTAACTTTCTGGATCGTCTGGGGAAGGTGCTTTCAGAAACCGATACAAAATGTTTTGCATGGGCTCTGATTCCCAACCACTTTCACCTTTTATTGCGCACAGGTGCTTGTCCGCTTTCCACTGTTATGCGCAGGCTTTTAACCGGACATGCCATGAATTTTAACCGCTGACATCGTCGAAGCGGCCAGCTTTTTCAGAACCGTTACCCCGGTTAAATAGTTTTTACCAAATACACCTTTTCTTAAACTCATTCTGACGGGAACACGTTTCTCCGATTAAGATATCATTAGATTTAACAGGGCACGGCAAATCTATTCTTTGCCAAGAGGATACTTATCTATTGGAACTTGTTCGGTATAGTCACCTTAATCCGATTCGGGCCAGGTTAGTTACAGACATAAAAATACTGGACAAATACCCTTTTTGTGGGCATGCCGTTATCATGGGGAAAAAGAAAAAAGAGTGGCAAGATGATGCGTATGTTCTGAAACTGTTCGATAAAAAGAGATCAACTGCGCGGCGCCGTTACAAAATATTTGTTCAGAAAGGCATCCAGGATGGCAAGCGTTCCGAACTTACCGGGGGCGGACTCATCCGAAGCAGCGGCGGCTGGTCTGTGATCAAGTCTCTTCGGCGGGCAAACATCCACTTTAAAAGTGCAGTGAATGGTGTCGCGTCTGGAATAGTGAATTAAAACTTTTTTTAGTATAATATAGGCAAGCTATTGTCTCAACAAAACCTTTATTTGTGGTTATATGCAACATGATTATGACAAGATTTCTCAGTCATATAGATGAATCTACCCGTTCACTGAAGTGGCGAATTAAAAGCTTATACTTGTCCGCCTATGGAGGATTCCTCTTGTGTGAGAAACTGTGGCACCGTTTTTTCGATTTTTGGATATGTGAGGGACTTCCGGGACGCCCCTCAAATAATAAGATTCTTTGATAGATTAGTGGGAACTTATGTTTTGAGAGGCGTCCCCCAGATTTCTCGGTCCCATAGATGGAACCGGCTGTTCACTGAAGTGGCGAATTAAAAGCTTATACTTGTCCGCCTATGGAGGATTCCTCATGTGTGAGAAACTCTGGGACTGTTTTTTCGATTTTTGGATATTGGTATACCGGTGGCGATATTTTCAGGTATGATCCGATGAAGCGTCAAAAAATGGTAAAATTGCCTTAGAGCCCAGACCCGAGATTTTGTGACATGAATTGAGGGGTCATTGTAGTCGGCTGCAAAATCGATTAGATGCCGATAGCGAACTTTTTTAACAGACCGAATTCTCTGTATTTTTAGAAAGTTTGCTAATTCGTTAAGCCTGATGGTTAAAGCCTGGATGGAACGCGCCGAGAAATCGGCCAACTGACAGTATGCAAGAAACTGGCTGCAATACCGATGGAGCATGATGCCACCTCCCTTTTGTGATCATGCTCCATCATTAAACACCCATTAATAAAAGGCAAATTGAGCTAACTGCGGGGTTTGTTGGTTATGTGTGACGCATAAAAATGAGAAAATTACCAAAAGCAATACACACCGTAGGCCGAGTTTGGATCTGGCTTGCAGTTTCTTATATATTATTATCATATTTTCTTAATTTAATATTTTCGAAAGAACCAATAGCCGCTCGAATTTTAGTCTTTATAAACTTTTGGAATGTTTTATTCGCTCTTTTGATTATTTTACCTGGGCACATTTTAACTGAAGTTGCTGAAAAAATAGCAAATAGATATGGCGATTCTTTTGAAAAAACTATTGAGAAAAATCAGTCTAAGATAATTCTCTTTTTCAATGATCTATTTGAATTAAAGATATTATTTCCGGTTGTAGTGTTAGGTTATCTAATATTAATGTTCGTTTTTGTAATTTCTCATAATTGATACTCATTTTGATCTCAAAGGCACATAACATCCGCCTTGAGCAGACGGCAGGAACATCGCGGTTTATCGCAAAAGGATGTGGTAGCCCGACCTATGATAGAGCCGCTACTCAGACGGGGCGTTCTCCGTCAAAAAAGGGATAACAATTATTATGCCTGCCAAATCGAAAGATCTCATTCCAGAAAAGCGAATATTGAAAATAATAATAGTGATTCGCGGGGAAAATGTGATTTTGGACTCCGATCTGGCCAAACTATATGATTTTGAGACTAGACGGCTCAATGAACAAGTTCGGCGCAACATTGAAAAGTTTCCTGATGATTTTATGTTTCAATTGACCAAAGAGGAATTCGAAAACTTGAAATCGCAAATTGCGACATCAAGTTCCGGCTGGGGTGGCCGGCGGAAGCTCCCATTTGTTTTCACGGAACACGGAGCCTTGCAAGCGGCAAATGTACTGAACTCATTGCAGGCAAACAAAATGAGTGTCTTTATCGTCCGAACATTTGTTCGACTTCGTGAAATGGCGCTGACAAATGAAAAACTGTCAAGAAAAGTCAATCAGCTTGAAAACCGCGTGAGCGATCATGACGAGATATTGATTGAATTAGTTCGCGAAATACGAAAACTTATTGATACCCCAAAACCCAAAGGAAAAACACGTTCGATTGGTTTTATAGAATCCAATAAATTGAAAAAGAAATAAAATGAATTCGTAGAACATGCTGCTGGTAAGGACGCGCAAAAAATGCGCGCCTCACAGCAGCGGCGTTCGGCCTCAAGCGCACCACAATGTTGTTGACATAAGGCACACATCGTGTTAAAAATAAATGCTATGAAGTTGGATTATTACAGATGGAACTATGAAAAGAATCTAAAACTCAAAGCTGAACGTGGTATTAGTTTTGAACAGGTTGTCATGCACATTGAGCGGGGGGACATTCTTGACGTTGTTCAACACCCTAATCAAAAGAAGTATCCAAACCAACAGATAATTGTAGTTGACATAGACAATTACGCCTATCTTATTCCATTTGTTAAAGATGAGAATGGCAAATATTTAAAAACTATAATTCCAAGCCGTAAAGCAACGAGGGATTATCTTGGAGGAAAAGAATGAGCACGATAAAACTAAATAAAGATGAACAAGATATACTCGAGTCTTTTGAGCGGGGAGAATGGAAGTCAGTTCCAAACCTTAAAGCTGAAATTAAAAAACACCAAGAGTATGCCCGAAAAACGCTGAAAAAAGATAAACGTGTAAATATTAGAATATCTTCTAAGGTTCTGGAGGAACTTCAGGCTATTGCTATTGAAGACGGTTTGCCTTACCAAACTCTCATTTCAAGCGTTCTTCATCGTTACGTTACGGGACGTCTTGTTGACAAACCAAGGCCGAACAAATCATTTGAGTCTGACGGCTAAAACCCTTGGCGTCTATACTTGCTTTGCATGTTTAAAGCTTTTTTCTTCTTGGGTATACTTTAAGCTTCTACCCGCCGCAACTCAATTCAGCGTTGGGCGAGAATTAGGTTATGAAGTGCCAATATATATTCAGGATTAGAGGCCAGATCACGGTCACCTCTAACCCGTCCCCTGGAGTCAAAGCACATATCGACATGCCTTGTTGCTCCCTCGTTCCTTTTGGTCAGGCGAGAAGTGCGAGCAATTGAGGCCTTCCTGTCTGTTTTTGGGGGTACATCAGATCGACCTGACACGATTCAAAACAACTTTGATTTCTGAAAGTGAGGAGAAAAAGGCATGAAAAGAAAATTCCTGGGTGTATGCGTCTTGTTGGTTTTATTGTTTGGCTGTGTGACAGTTCGCACTGCTGAGCAGCATCAAGAACAGACTTTGAATTTTGTTGTTATGGGGGATAACCGGCCGGCAAATGTATTTCGACCGGAACAGCCGTACATATACCACAAGGTAATTAAAAAGGCCGTCGAACTCGATCCTGTCCTGATACTTAACACCGGCGATCTTGTTTTGGGTTATGATGCGTATTCACAAGAGAAGGCCAGGGAAGAATTCAACGACTTCGAAAAAGCCACGGCGCCGATACGGGAAAAGAATATTTCCTTGTACATCACCATGGGAAATCATTCCGGTTATACGGAATTTGCCCGGGAAGCATTTGCTAAACGATATAAAGACAAGGAGACCGGAATGCTTTATTATTCGGTTGATGTAAAGAACTGTCATTTTATCGTTCTGTGCAGTGAACTTGAAAATGAAGCGTCGCAAATCACGGGCAAACAACTGGAGTGGCTGAAAGGGGATTTGAAACGGGCCGAGGGTAAACATATTTTTGTCATGCTACACAGGCCCTTATATCCGAAGATAAAACATCTGAAGGATTCGTTGAACAAATATCCGGAAAAAAGGGATGAGCTTGCCGGTCTATTCAAACAGTACAATGTTGCTATGGTATTCGTCGGACACGTGCATGTTTATAATTTTTCGGTTGTTGGCGGCTTAAGCCAGATCATTGCCGGAGGCTCCGGCGCGCCGCTGGCCGGGATTCTGGAAGATGGGGCATTCAATCATTTTTTTCATGTGATTGTAGACGGAGATGAGATCGATTACCGCTTGCTTCCCCTGCAAAATGAAGTGGCGCAGGCCGCACAGCTGATGAAGGAGGGGCGGGTACCGGGCGCATTAAGCCTGGCCAAAAAAGCCGAAGAAACGTTTCCGGATCACCCCATGCCGCATATCATAGCGACGGCGGGATATAAATCTGCCGGCCGGACGTTGGAATACAATGCAGAGATTACCAAACTTCTCTCGATTTTAGGAAGCGAGGAAGAAGTGTTTTTCAGACTGGGAGAATTTTGCTTAACCGTCGAACTACTCGATCTCTCGGATATTTATTTTTCCAAGGCACTGGCCATGGACAACGACTCCTTTAAGGTATGGTATAACTATGCCCAACTGAAAACGGAGCAAAAGCAATATCCCGCCGCTCTTGAAATGTATAAGAAGGCATTGCCGCTTACCGATGACGATTATTTCAAACAGGATATCAAGAAGCAAATAGCAAAAATTGGAAAGCTGATTTGAATTCAGACATTTTCAATGGAGTTCGGGTCTGGGAATTGCCATTTTGATTTTACTTTATATCCTCTATCTATTCGGACCCCAACAAAGAAGATGAAACACATTACAGTCAATACTTACCGGAAGGACAAATATTACCCCCGCGTAGTGAGGGCGGTAGGAAAAATATTGGCTCGTGCAGACGTTGTTGCCCCCTCAGATATTCTTATCGAGATGGGCAATCTTTCAAAGAAAAATTATGAAGCGTGGCGCAAAGGGCAAGTTCCTTTGACCTTGATCGTTCGGCTTGACAAAGACTCTACAAATATGTACAATTGTACCTATGAAAATTATTGCAGATACAAATACGTTTATTGCTGTCGCTCTAAATGAACCAGAAAAAGATTTGATTATACAATTGACTGAAGGCTGTGAATTGGTTGCGCCGGAGGTATTGCCTTTTGAAATTGGCAATGCGTTAACGGCTATGATGAAAAAAAGCGTATTACAGGCAGATGAAGTCGCTTCATCCTGGGAAATCGTTCAGCATATCCCAGTAGATTTGCGGCATATTGATATAAAATCTGCCTTAAAAATTGCGACAAAATTTAACATATATGCATATGATGCCTATTTTTTAGAATGTGCCGGTAGCCTTCGAAGTCCTTTGCTTACCCTCGACCGTGGTATGAAAATGATTGCCCGGGAAATAGGGATTACCATATTGGAGTGAATATCATGAAAGTTTATACATATTCTGAAGCAAGACAGCGGCTTTCCGATGTACTTAATATTGCCCGAACTGAAGAAGTTGTTATCAAAAGAAGAGGGGGAGAAACTTTTTCAATCATTTTTAGAAAAAGTGAAAAATCACCATTTGATGTTCCGGGCATTAAAACCAAGGCAACCACGAAAGACATTCTTGATGCGGTTAAAGACTCAAGAGAACGATTTGCCGAACAAGACGTTCAAGATTGACGGGCAGGAACGATCGGCTTTGCTTTAAACAGCATCTTGGTCTTCGAATTGACCTGCCTTTATTAGCGGCGCAATCCCTGCCCGCAACTTATCTGCGTTCGGCTATAGGATAAGAAATGAAGAAAATAGAAGAAAATTATCAACGTATAACAGATGATAGGCGTTTGTTCGATATTCGCTTCTGGCAATCCCAAGGTGATCTTGCCATTTTCGAGGCAGTAACGGAAATGCTAAATGATTATTTTTTAATTCGAGGAAAAAATGCTGACGAGTCCAGACTTCAGAGAACTATTGAAAAATTTCGAAAAGCATAAAATTCGCTATCTCATAGTGGGTGGATACGCAGTTATGAAATATAGTGAACCACGTTTCACGAAAGACCTTGATGTGTTTATAGCGACTGATCAAGATAATGCAAAAGGTGTGTATTCGGCCTTAAAAGAATTTGGTGCACTACTGGAAAATCTTACTTCAGATGACTTCGCACAAAAAGGATATTTCTATCAGATGGGAAGGCCCCCTTTGAGAGTCGATATTATGATGTCGATCCCAGGAATAGAGTTCGATGAGGCCTGGAAAAATCGTGAAGTGGTTCAACTGGATGATCTTAAAATTCTATTCATTTCGCGATCTGACCTTATCCGAGCAAAGGAAGCAAGCGGAAGGCCGCAAGATAAAATCGATATCGAAAAACTCAAGGAAGCCGAACAATTGGATACACTTGACAAGAAATAGCGCGCCGCTGGCCGGGATCCTGGAAGATGGGGCATTCAATCACTTGCCTCTGTTGATTGGAAAAAACAGGAGATAACTTCAAAATGGCTGAAATATTTATTACCAGAAAAGTGTTCCAGGATGCCATAGATATGTTGGAGAAAGAAGGGCACACCATTGACATCAACGACACGGACACAATTCTACTTGCCAGTGAACTGGTTAAAAGAGCGCATGGAAAAGCGGGGCTTGTTTGCTTGCTCAACGATAGGATTGATTCTTGGGTTATGGACGAACTGCCATCCATCATGGTGATCTCCAACATTGCCGTGGGGTATGACAATATCGATATTGCCGGGGCAACCGAGCGGGGCATCATGGTGACAAACACGCCGGGCGTGCTCACGGAAACCACGGCTGATCTGGCCTTTGCCATGCTGATGGGCGCCGCCCGGAGAATCCCGGAAGCCGATCAATACACAAGGGCGGGGAAATTCAAAAACTGGCAGCTCATGCAGTCGCACATGGGGGTTGACATCCATGAAAAGACGCTGGGCATCGTCGGTATGGGCGCTATCGGACAGGCCGTAGCCAAAAGAGCGAAAAAAGGGTTCGACATGCGGATCATTTACTATGGTCCATCCAGAAAAGAAAGCGCTGAGAAAGAATATGAAGCAGAATTTGTAGAATTCGATGAACTTGTTGCCACAAGTGATTTTATCAGCATTCACGTTCCCCTGACAGAGAAGACAAAACATATGTTTTCGACCCAGGAATTCAAGGACATGAAAAGTACCGCCATTCTTATAAATACCGCCAGAGGGCCGGTGGTGGACGAAGCAGCCCTGGTTGAAGCCATCAAGCACGGCCAAATCAGAGGTGCGGCCCTGGATGTGTTCGAAGAAGAACCCAGCATTCATCCCGAACTCATCAACCTAAAACAGAACGTGGTATTGACGCCTCATATCGGAAGCGCTTCCATTGAAACGCGACGACGGATGGCGAAAATGGCGGCAAGAAATATGGTGGAAGGTTTGAAAGGAAACCGGCCGCCCAACCTAATCAATGAAGACGTGAGTCCACACCGGTCGCGCTCAACATAACTGCTGCCGAGAAGGCCCCGAATCATTCGGATTTTCATTTTCCTGGGGATTCGCAAGGGTGAAAGACAAAAAGTTCTCATGATGCCAACAGGGCAGCATACAGGATGTATAATCCATGTAAGTGGGTTTTAATTGCTTGTTTGAGTCACGTTTTTTGCTGCGGGAGTTCGCAACGATCCGGCAATCTGGGTGTAAATCGCTCGGGACCGCGAACCATGGACTTGCCGGTGGTTTCGGCAAGGGCTCGAAGCATGCCGCCAAAAATCCACTCATGAAACGGATAAAAGGCGTACCAGTAGAGTATGCCCCCAAGACCTCGGGGCAAAAAGCGGGAAAGCAGTTCGAGTTCGATAGTGCCGTCTGCCCGGGGTGTTATTCGAAATTCAAGCAACGCCTCCCCCGGCACTTTCATTTCAGCAAACAAAACCAACCGCCGTTCAGGCTCTAGTTCCAAAACACGCCAAAAATCAATGGCATCTCCGACCCTCAGCTCGGATGGATGCCGTCTTCCCCGGCGCAAACCGAAACCGCCTATCAGTCTGTCCAAATCTCCGCGAAGTTTCCACAGCGCTTTACCGAAATACCAACCGGTTTTTCCGCCGATGTTTTGGATGGGCGCCCAGATCTCTTGGGGCGTCCCTTTTATCCGGATTCGATAGCCGCATTCCAAAACGGTCCCGCCGGTGTACTGCGCATCACCGCAATAGGCCCATTCCGGAGGAAGCAGGCATCCGGCATCGGTCCAACAAGTTTCCACCTGCTGGTTTTTAATGCGTTCCAAAGCAATTCGAATGGCTTCACGGCAGCTTAAGGGCGTATGCGGGATGATGGACCGTATGCGATTGTCCTTGCAAATAACCGGAATACTTAACCCCTGGGCCAGGGGTCTGGCAATGGAGGCCGGAACCGGCGTAATCAAATGAATCCAATAGGAGCTTAGTTTGGGGGTCAGCAGAGGCACCGGGATAATCAAGCGTTTGCGCAAGCCGGCTTCTTGTGCGTAAATGTCGATAATTTCTTTATAGGTCAATACATCCAGATCACCAATGTCAAAGGATTGGCCGATGGTATCATCGTGTTCGAGACATCCCTGGAGATAATTCAGTACACTGGTAATCGAAATGGGCTGGCAGAGTGTGTGAACCCAACGGGGGGTTAACATCACCGGAAGTCGTTCGACCAGATAGCGCAGCATTTCAAAAGAAGCGCTGCCGGATCCCAGGATCATGGCGGCTCGAAGCACGGTAGCAGGTACCGGACCGGACTGGAGAATATCGCCGACTTCATGGCGCGAGCGCAGATGCTCGCTCATGTCGGGATGGTTAACATCACCGAGCCCCCCTAAATAAATGATTCTTTCCAGACCTTGGGCCGCTGCCGCCGCTACCATATTTCTTGCCGACGTTCGGTCGGCATCCGCGAATCCTTTCTTTTGGGCAATCATGGAATGCACCAGGTAAAACGCTGTCCCGCAGCCCCTGGCCGCTTTTTTGAGGGACGGCAGGTCCAGAATATCCGCTTCAGCCAGCTCGATCATGGGATGATTCCCCCATGACCGTGACTTCATTTTGGCCAGGGATCTTCCCATAGCCCTTACGCGATATCCGGCCATCAGCAATCGAGAAATCAGACGCGCGCCGACGTAGCCGGTGGCTCCGGTAACCAAAACCGGTTTTGAATGATCCAATTCATCCTCCTTGCCCGGGGTGTGAATCACGGCTGTTGGCAATATGAAAATTCATGTTCGTCTGCGCTACGTATTTAGCTTTGGGGAAAAGGTGTCAGGTTTCAGGTGTCAGGGTCGAGAAACTTGAAGATCTGAAACCTGACACCTGAACACTGACACCTTACGAATGAACTCAATAACCAACAATTTTGATTTACACCCCCTGCCCGTTATTATCCGGGCTTGAATTTTTCATGGTAATGACCCTGTGGGGGCGTTTTACAAAGGTCTCAAAAGTTCCAGCGGTGCGTGGCAATCAAATGCGATTTCCTTGAGACGACGATAGTTACGACTTGTTTTGGTCGAGAATTTATGTTATGTGATGAATCCTAATAGAGGAAAGAAAAATATGAAAGGATTTTTTTTAATAAAGGAGGTAGGTAATGCCAGAATTCTGCAACCCATTTTCGGTGTTGAAAGGTGGTCGGAAGCTTACACACGAGGAACTGGTCCGTGCGATCCGGTTTATGATTGCTGCGGAATATGAAGCCATACAACTGTATCAACAGACCGCTGAGAGTACGGATAACGAACTTGCAAAAGAAGTTCTATTAGACATTGCCGATGAAGAAAAAGAGCACGCCGGAGAGTTTCTTCGCCTGCTGAGAGAGTTAGATCCCGATGAAGAGAAGTTTTATAAGGAAGGGTATGAGGAAGTCGAGGAGATGATTGCAAAACTCAAGAAATAGTCAATATAATTACGGGGAAGCCACCGGCTGCCAGTGATTTTCCCGCAAATCTTATCGTCCCAACGAAAACGAGAGTATTACCGATTTGTTAAAATGGTTTTCACCCATTAACTTATTCATTTTTTGAGCGAAAGCCTTGCAATCAGGTGTCAGGTGTCAGGTGTCAGGAGTAAGAAACGAATTAGCTGATACCTGAAACCTGACACCTGAAACCTACATTTCCCCTGAAACCTGAACACTGACACCTGAAACCAAAAAGTCTTGGAAAGCTATTAACAAACTGGTAATGCACCCCTTGTCCCTTATTGCATTTCTTACTTTCAGACTTATAATTGGATTTTAAAGAAAATTATAAGGAGGATATTATGGATATCAAAAATTATTTTGAAAAAACCAAGGGCTTGGGGGTGTTATCTACGGCAGATGGAAATGGAATTGTGAATTCGGCAATTTATGCCAGACCCCATAGTATGGAAGACGGTTCATTAGCCTTTATCATGCGGGATCGGCTGACGCATAGAAATATCCAGTCCAATCCTTCCGCTACGTATCTGTTTCGGGAAGACGGTCCGGGATATCATGGGAAAAGATTATATTTGACCCGGATTCGAGAGGAAGAAAATTCTGAGTTGATTTCTTCACTGAGCCGAAGAACTTACCCTTCGGGTAAGGATCGCAGAGAAAGCAAGTTTCTGGTTTTTTTCAAACTGGAAAAAGAACGTCCGCTGGTCGGTGGATGAGGACGCCGCTGAAAACAAGCTGACACATGGAATAACCGGTCAAGACCTTAAATCTTGCAATCTTAACACGCTTTTAATATGCTGAAACGCCAATAGAACCGGTAATGATTTATTTAACTTCCATGTGAGTTCTTTATAATAAAGGAGATGAAATGGCTCAAATTTTGGCTGTTTATGGCAGTCCCAGACGACAAGGAAACACGGCAACCTTGCTCAAACGCGCCGTTAGCGGAGCTGTTGACGCCGGCGCCCAAGTCAATGAAATCAATCTAAGAGACTTGAAGATGTCGCCCTGTCTCGAAATTTACGGTTGTAAAAAGGAAGGGAAATGCGTCATCAAAGATGATTTTCACCAGGTTATTGACCAAATCATGTCCGCTCAAGGGTTGATGCTTGCCAGTCCCATCTTTTTTTATACGGTCAGTGCCCACACCAAAATATTGATGGATCGCTGCCAATCGCTATGGGTTAAAAAATACTGGATTGATAAGGTCCCCTACGGCCAGTGGACGCCCATACGAAAAGGTCTTTTCATTTCAGTCGGAGCCACTAAGGGTAAAAAGCTTTTTGACGGAACGCTTTTGACAGTCAAATACTTTTTTGATGTGTTGGACATGGAGCTTTGGCGATCGCTTTTATATCGCAGTCTGGATTTTGAGGATGATGTTTTAAAGCACCCGGAATATCTTGAAGAAGCATATCAGGCCGGCAAAGAATTTGCTCAAGCGCTTTAAATACCCAGCCTGGCTCACCAGTACGCTCCATAATTTATTGAGAAGTTACAAAATTAAACAATATGAATAGCAGAAAGGGAAATTCAAATGAATATCACCAAAGCCAAAGAAATTTTAGGCGAAAAATTTGTTTTTACATCTGACCTTGCGAATACGGTTGTTCAAGATTTGAAATTGCCGAAACATGCGAAAATTTTGGATGTGGGGACCGGAACCGGAAGTATGGCCATAACGCTTGCATTAAATGGCTATGAAGTATTAACAGGTGAGCCAAAAGACGATAACTCCGAATATGCAAAAGAAGATTGGCGTGATAATGCCAAAAAAGTAAACGTTGATCATTTGATTCAATTCAAAGCGTTTGATGCCAAAGACATGCCATTTGAGCATAATACGTTCGATGCGATTTTCTTCCTGGGTTCCTTACACCATATCGATACAACGTATCGGGTCAATGTATTACAAGAATGTATTCGTATATCTAAATCCAATGCAATTATTTGTTTTTTAGAACCCAATCAAAAGGCAATTAAAAGGATTAAGAAAAAAAAACCCTCCCATCCTGAAGCCGCTGATCCCAACGAATACATCCAGGGACTTAGTCTGGCATCAAAGAAAACAGAGGGAGCTTTTTTTGATGCGTTTATCTTTCGAAAACAGTGAAACCTGAAACCTCAATTGAGGTGAAGGATATACCGTTGGTGCATGCCATCATATCATGGTAAGCGGAAAACCGAACCGCTGAGCCCGGTTATTTCATAATACAAAATGAATTTATTATTGTTTTTGAGCATCTTTTTTATTTTTTCGGGATTGGTAGCCTTTTATATCACCCGGCGTCTTTTGGGAATGACATCTCTCAGTCGACTCCGGAAACTTGCCGTGGCCGCAGGCATCGTGGTCATTTTTTGGATATCCCCGGTTACCATGATACTCCGCAGAAATGGGATGGACAACCACGGAATCAATGCCCTGGTATGGACCGGATATCTATGCCTTGGTTTCTTGAGTTTTATCGTTACGTTCCTTGTCATACGCGATGTTCTCTGTTTGCCGGCCGCTTTATTTAATAAACTTAAGCGAATGTTGCCCGCGAACCCCCATGGAAAGGCCGACCCCGCCATTCCTGAAAATCCATCTCGCAGGGGCTTCCTTGTGAACTCCATGAATTATGGTATTATGGCAACGGCCTCTTTGACTACCGGATATGGTGTTATAGAAGCAAAACAGGTGCCTGAAGTAAAGGAAGTGCAAATTGCGATCCCCGCACTGCCGGAAGAGTTTGATGGTTTTAGAATCGTTCAGGTAACAGACCTGCATGTCAGTCCGACGATTCGGCGGCCTTACGTAGAAAAAGTTGTTGAGATCGTCAACAGCCTGAATGCGGATATCTTCGCACTGACGGGCGATTTGGTAGATGGAACCATAAGCCAGCTGTCCCACGACGTGGAGCCTCTGAAAAATATCCAATCTGCTCAAGGCAACTTCTTTGTCACCGGCAATCATGAATATTATTTCGGCGTAACTGATTGGGTAACCCAAATAAAGCGCTTTGGGTTTTCCATTTTATTGAATGAATTTCGTATGATTCACCGGGGTCAGGGAAGCTTGGTTCTGGCAGGCGTAACCGATTATCGCGGGGGTAATTTTTTGCACACACACCGATCTGACCCGGGTAAGGCGGTTGCAGGCGCTCCGGCGGCGGACGTAAAAATACTGCTGGCCCACCAGCCAAAAAGTATATTTGATGCCGCAAGTGCCGGTTTTGATTTGCAGATATCCGGGCATACCCATGGCGGCCAATTTTTTCCCTGGAATTTGATCGTGGGCTTGAATCAGCCTTTTATACACGGTCTTCACAAGTATAAGAACACACACATCTATGTGAGTCGAGGCACCGGGTACTGGGGACCACCGGTGCGTGTGGGCGCTCCTTCAGAGATCACCCTGATCAAATTGAGACCTTTGTGAAAAACCGGTGTCAAAGCCTGAGTTATGAAATAACATTTGAAAATTGTGCCATTATCATTTCGTTTTTGGGATACAAAACCACAAATATTTTTGAACGTCAGCCAACCAAATATCTTATCTTATTTTACCCGTAAAAAGCATTTGTTCAAACGGTTTAAGAACTGTTAGTGATAAACGAATTTTATGTGGCAGTGATTTTGGTCGATTTTTTGGTCGTATTAAGAGGTATTGAAACAAACATAATCGACGACAATCTGACACTACAAAAATTCGATATCACAACAATAGAAACCCACTTCAAAATACAGGATATATTGCAGATATTCAAGGTGTCGGTTTGAAGATTTCTAAGCTAAATCGTTTAGATTTTATGGCTTCAATTTTTCAATGTTTAAGGCAGCAATCGCAGATTTTCGTTCTAGAGGCTGGACCGCAAGATATGGTATTTTCCGACCTCCCCGCAGAGGCCTATTTTTAAAAACCACCCTCGGGCAGTCAGGCTTTCTATGCCCAAAATTCCAACATTTCAGCCGGTTAGGAGAAAAATACCTTCTTGACAATACGATTTTCATTTGGTATTCGAATCTCGATTGTCTGAAGCAGGTTGGGACTTGTTGCCGCATCAGTGGTAGCACAATAAGTTGTTACTCATCCCCAGCCGTCGCACAACATTAACAACCCCAGTTTTTTGCTTGAAAAGGAAATTCTTATCAATTAGTCACAGCCGTTTCAGTTGCTACTACGGGAAAATCCGTTTAAGAAAACTGCAAGAAAGGGCCGGACGTTAAGTGGATATTCCAACGCCGTTATCAAAACGCAAAAAGAATTTTAGAATACAATGAAAGGAGGTGTAGCTATGAAGAGAAACTTCCGTTGTGTAGCAATAATCGTATTTGTGTTTTCTATATTTACAACGAATTCCTACAGTTTTAATGCAGTTAGCTTGACACCAAGTAACCTTGGCAAAGATTTTATCCGGATAATAAAAACCAGTATTCACAAAAGTTCTGCGCCCTCAAAGAACATGATTGATATGTATATAGAAAACGGCGATATTATTATAGCTAAACATCAAAATATAACAATTCACATCAATGAGTTTGTTCTGGTTGACGGCGATCGTATAAACAACATAGGCAAACAATCTATTAAAGTTATTAATAGTGATGGTAGCGAGGTTTTTGTCGCTCCGGGGGTAAAAAACAAAGTTCTAAACGGTCGAATAGAAATAATCAAATGGTACGAAATTTGGAAGTAAGAATGCTGAACCAAACACATACTTAAAATGTGCCCCAAAATAAGATAGCTTTTTAGCAGCACTGCGGGCCATACACTGGTTGCTAACCTACCGTACCCAAAGAAAGAGGCCCCTATTTTGACCCCTCACTCTATTTTTTGGCAAGTTATGTAGCCAGTTTAATTATGTTGTGTCTTTAATTCCCATGTAATTTCATTTCATTCCTAAAAAGTTTTTTTAAAAAAACCACTTCTAATTCTTTTTATTCCGTCTTTTTTCATATCCCCTGTTTGCATGGACTTCATAAAATATAATTTGCAGTTCCGATTTGATTCCTCACCATTTCTTCCGGCAATATAGTTCTATC
>Ga0222626_1000530_pt1 | contig 21491 bp, 14 predicted proteins | sample AntAcemetageno91_FD_179862 | JGI IMG/M metagenome (GOLD analysis project Ga0222626, IMG submission 179862) | Saline water microbial communities from Ace Lake, Antarctica - #91 | ecosystem: Environmental > Aquatic > Non-marine Saline and Alkaline > Saline | place: Antarctica: Ace Lake | collected...
TTAATATTATCCAAGTACTCAACGCGACACTCACGTGAACATCTGATGTTCGAGGCCCGGAAGTCAAAGCGGCTGATAATGGCGGATGTAGTAGAACTTGGCTATATGAATCCGGGACGTTGGCTTCATATCGCAAATACTTTCAAAAAGTTGAATAGCATTCCCGATGATTTTTCGCTGGAAGGCTTTATCTATAATCGAAACCCGACTAAGGATTATATTTGGCTTTATCTCAGCTTCATCGGCGCTATAGCGATAGCCGTACTGGCTATTCTTCTGGTTGGAAGATTTTACAAAATTAATCGGTCTCTAAAATGGGAAATTTCTGAGCGTAAAAAAATTATCGAGCAATTAACAGAAGCAAACAATCAAATCAACAAATTGCAGGGGATTATCCCGATATGTATGCACTGCAAAGGAATACGGGACGACCAGGGCGCTTGGAATGAGCTAGAAACATATATTTCCGAACATTCTGACGTTCAATTCAGTCACGGCATCTGTAAAGAGTGCTTAAAAAAATATTACCCGGAATAGATGGATTAATAATCCAGGCTTTTGCCGCAAACCAGCCGGCGCTCGAAGAGCTATGGCGGTCAAGAAAGTCAAAAAAAACGCAAAAGTCCACCTCTACCTCGGCCCCTTTGCAATCCACTAATTTACACGAATTATACTAATTGAACCCTTCGGAGCGAAGCGGAGACACTGAAAGTCTCGAAGTATTGTGGAATCGGGGTCGGACCTGCGTAACTTGTTAGGAATAAACATATAACGTATATTTTATACCCTCTCACAGTGCTTAGAGGTCCAGTTTTGGGGGGTAAAACTGGGCCTCTAAGTAAATTTGGTTCCTATGCTCCATCAGGATGGGAGTTCTGTGGTTATACATCCATCCGGAATCCGCCAAACCGGTATCAGGTGATAGATAGGAATAGGCTCGCAGAACTTTTGAATCTTAATAGCGTGGAGGAATTGACCCAACAGCAGAGAACTTGGGTAGAAACTGCTATTGAAGATATTGGCGGGCCGGGGAGATTGCTTCGTCGCGTTGCTCCTCGCAATGACAATTAGAGTGCTTAAGTTCTGAAAAAACCTCCCTATTCGGGAGGTTTTTTGTTGTCCGGCCCGGTTCTTAACAGGTACACTATTTATCCGGTTATTCTACTTTAACTTTCTCCCTTGCCGATAAAACCGGCAGGGGCCGGTTCTTTTATTTGGGGATTGCTTTTTAGCCATTGAACTTACACTCCGGTGGTATGAACCCACTGGGGGTGTTTTTGTAGTAAGCTTTCAGTGAACCCCGTCCTCTCGTAGCGGCTGCCTTTAGGCTGCCACACGATGGCGACCTGAAGGTCGCCTCTACGAGCACGGGGCAACGGGGTTCACTGAAACCTTACTTTTTGTATTTCTGGATTCGCCATAGCAACGCCTTGGGGGGAAACCGGTTTCAGTATTTTTACCTACTATTTCCCCGGCGGATTCAAGTCATAAATGCAACAACTTAATTCGGAGAATCCCCGATCTTAGAACATTTGCAGGATCCCGGTATAATGCGACGATTTAGAATACAGTCTCTAATAATCTTTCTGTTGTTTTTTTTCCTGGCTTCTCTTTTTATCCATAATATTCAGTCATTTGACCTCTGGTGGCACCTGGAGACTGGTGAGTATATTCTCGATACTTTAAGTATCCCCGAAACTGACCCTTTCTCCTATACGGCTTCCCGCGACTGGATCGACCTGCAATGGATCTTCCAGGTGGTCATCTTCATTATCCAGCATAATCTGGGTTTGAACGCATTGATAATCTTTAAATCACTGGTATTGCTAGGCGCCTTTTTTATTTTATTTAAAACCATTTACACCGGAAAAAACTGGCTGACCGCGATTCTCCTCATCTTTCTTGCCGCGCTCTGCTGCCGCCAGAGAGCCGTGCTCAGACCGGAAATTTTCTCTTTTCTCTACATCAGTATATTTCTATATATTCTCCACCGGTATAAATACGGCCATCCTGAAGGCGGAGTCCGGTGGCGGCAAAACTATATTTTTATACTTCCCCTGATTCAATTATTATGGGTTAACTCTCATGGCCTATTCATCCTCGGGGTCATCCTGGCATGGTCATTCATCCTGGGAGAATTTATCAGCCTCCGGATCAACCTTCCGATTTTTCAGGATAAAGATGTAATAAAAGGACGCCCGTATCGCAAACTGCTCCTAGCGGGACTGCTGATAATCCTCTGCTCATTTATCAACCCCTATACATATCAAGGAGCCATCTTTCCCTTTACGCTCTATACCAGGATCAGCGGGGCCATCCAGGTCTTTTCCCGCACCATTGGTGAATTTCAGCCGCCGTTGTCCGGTTGGGATCAGGGGAAGACGATCATATATTTCAAGTTGCTCCTGGTCCTTTCGGCACTAGCAATAGTATTGAATATCAGGCGGCTCTCCATCTCTCATCTAATTCTTTATATCTCTTTCTTATATCTTTCCCTTCTGGCTCGAAGAAATATCGCGGTCTTCGCTCTGATTTCAGTTCCTATCACGGCGACCAATATAACCGGGATCGCCGGAACATATTTTAAATATCCGCCTGATCCGAAAAACCGGGTCCGGCGGGTGGGAGAATTTCTCATAATTATTCTTCTTCTGTTCGGCATCTATGATCTTATCGCCGACAAAAATAATCTTCGGGATAATCCGGATATAAACTTCGGTCTCGGTCTAGCCCGGTTAAAATTCCCGGAAAGAGCCGCCGATTTTATCAATGAATCAGGATTAAAGGGCAATATATTCAACACTCTCCAGTGCGGCAATTATCTGATCCGGAGCTTTTACCCGGAAAGAAAGGTTTTCATGGATGGTCGGCTGGAGATACGGAGCTCTGACTTCTACCGGGAATACGTTCGCCTCCTGGGAAATCCCGGACGTTGGCCGGTATTGCAAAAAAAATATAATTTGAGTTATGCTCTCTTCTCTCACCGGGACGCCGATATGGATAAACTGCTGGTTTATCTTTATAATCAACCCGACTGGAAATTAATATTTCTGGATGACTCCTCGGTAATATTCGCTGAAGATATCCCTGAAAACAGAGATATTATCAACCGCTGTGAAATAGATCTCGATTCGGTAGATTTTACATCTTTAGAGGATATTTCCGGATTTCCCGATCGGAAAGTCTCTCAGATATATCTTCATCGCGGAAATTTATTTGGTAAACTCGGTCGGCCGGAAAAGGCGCGGGAAAATTACCGGAAGGCCCTTATCTCCAATCCGTTTGGAGAATTAGTTCATATCAACAGCGGGATTATCCTTTCCCGTCAGGAAAAATATCAGCAAGCTCTGGATGAGTACCGGATCGCCCTCGCCATCAATCCCGATTCCTCTCTCGCCCATTTCAATCTGGGCAACCTTTATGACCAACAGGGGGAAAAAGAGCCGGCGGGCAAAGAGTACCGCAAAGCAATAAATGGGAAAAGACCCCTGGCCGCCGCCTATTATAATTTAGCCGGTATCTATCTTGAAGAGGGGAAACTTTTTGAGGCGGAGAACCTCTACCGGAGGTTGTTGGAATTACAGCCCTGGAATCTCGACGCCAGGCTTAATTTCGGCGTGGTCCTGGCTCGACAGAATCGGGAGAAAGAAGCCAAGCGGGAGTTTTTAAAAGTTCTAAAGGAAGATCCCGAAAATCCAGCCGCGGAATATAATTTGAATAAATTAGCGCCATGATCCTGATAAATCCATACTCGGAATTTGAAAGATGGTTCACCTATCCTTATCTGGGAACCGCCTACCTTGCTTCCGCCCTGGAAGAAATCGGTGAAGAAGTGGAGATCATCGACTGCCAGTACATGCCGGATTTCCGGGAGTATCTGTTAAACGCCCTCCCCCGGCATGAGATGGTAGGAATATCAATCAATGTCTCCAACGTCAGCAGCGGACTGGAGATAGCCGGCCTGATCAGATCGACTCATCCGGAGAAGAAGATCATCATGGGCGGACCTCTCGCTACCGCCGTCCCTGATCAGCTCCTCCCCCGTTACTCGGATATTGTTGTTCTGGGAGAGGGGGAAGAGACAATAGTAGAGATAGTAACCGGGACCGATCTCTCGAAAATCAAGGGCATCGCCTACTGGGACGGGGAGGTCCGAACCAATCCACCCCGTAAGTTTATTGATAACCTCGACCGGATTCCGTATCCCGCCTGGCATCTGGTCAATCTGGATGGGGAGAGGAGTCCCGTACGCCGGAAGATGGCCATCATGATGACTTCGCGGGGTTGTCCCTTCAAATGTATCAACTGCACCAAACTGGTCCATGGATATCGATACCGGGAACGGTCGATCCCTAATATTATGGGAGAGATCGATTATCTGGTTGAACGATTCGGGATTGAGGAGATCCATTTCTGGGATGACCTCTTCACCTATAAACCTGAGAGAGTCAAGGAGCTCTGCCGTTCTATTATCAACCGGAAATATAAAAAACTTCGTTTCGCCCTTCCCGGAGGGATCAGGGCCGACATAAATGATAGAGAAATGTTTAAACTGATGCGGGAGGCCGGATTTTACACGGTTATTGTCGCGGTAGAATCAGGGGTTCAGAGAATAATAGATTCTCTGGGCAAACGACTTGACTTAAAAAAAGTGAAACCCACGGTAGATACTTTAAAGGAGCTGGGATTCCGGGTCGGGGCGTTTTTTATGCTGGGAACGCCTTACGATAATTCCGAGACGATGCGGAAGACCATAGATTTCGCCCGAAAGCTCAAGGTCCATCACGCTTATTTCTTTATCACCATCCCCTTCCCCGGGACAAAACTTTATGACCTGGTTAAGGCAGAGGGCCGGTTCCTGCAGGATATGCGGCTTTGCAGCCGGGCCTATGATGAAGGCAAGGCGGTATACGAGTTCGGCCAGCTCAAGGCCGAGGACGTAAATCGGATCTTCAAAAACGCCTACCGGGAATTTTATTTCCGGCCGGACCAGATCTGGCGGACCGCGACAAAACTGCTCCAGGACCCGGCCAGTCTCTTATATATGTTGCAACAGGGATGGAGACTCTTAACCCGGGGAGTGAGGCTGGGCGCGCGGAAGAAGGGGTTATAATGGCGATCCACCCAAAATGACAGAGAACCATGATGACTATCTCCCATCAAATAACCGCCTATCTGAAACATATTAGATATAGTGAGGTCATCCTCCTGCTCGGTTCTCCGTTTTTAGGGGTTTTTATCTCCTTGAAATCCGGAACTGATTTTATGACCTGGAGATTCCTTCTCTTCTGCCCGGCCGCCTTTCTGCTGGTAGCTCATGTTTACACATTCAATGACTGGGCGGATTATAATAAGGAAACCGGGCGCAGGAAAGGAACCCTGACAATCAGTCGAAGCGGACTGCTGGTATTTTCTCTCGGGATGGCGATTCTGAGCATCCTCTTATTTCTGAAACTTTCTCTAATCACCTGCGCGATCTCGATCGGAATCATCTTTCTCTCCATTCTTTACTCCCATCCTCGTTTAAAACTCAAGGGGCTGCCCATCGTCCCCACCTTGATTCATCTTCTGGGTGGAATTATTCTCTTCCTGCTGGGCTGGTCTTTGTTTTCTTCGGACTATATCAGGGGAAGCATTATCGGAATGTATTTCGCCCTGGTCTTTGCCGGCGGCCACCTTAATCATGAAACAATCCATCTCTCCGAGGATCTGGCCGCCGGTCTGAATACCAGTGCCGTCAGATTCGGGAAGAAAAATACATTCCTGGCCGGCTTTACTATCTTTTCCCTTTCGTTTCTTTATCTCGCCATCCTGGCCGCGAGGCACCTCCTCCCTTTCTCCCTGATTTACGCCGCGGCCGTTCTCTACCCGATATATGTCTATCTATTTCTGGTCCCATGGCGCGAGGGACTCTCTCCGGAACCGTTGATCTCTTTCCGCAGCAGATACCGTCTTATTTACATCATCCTGGGTATTTATCTCTGGCTTACCCTGATATGGAGAATGCAGTGATAAAGTCGATTGCCGGACCGGCGGCGGTCTTGATAATAATTCTCATCCTCGCCATCCCCTTTATCAATCAACCGGTTCATATCGATGATTGGGTATTTATGACCGGCGCGGAGCATTTCGGGCGCCAACCTCTAAATCCGCTGGACGGTACGATCGGCTTCTTCGGCAGAGAGGTCCCTTTCTCTCTTGTCACTCACCCCCCCCTGCTCTTCCTTTACATCTCCCTGATCAAGTTGATAACCGGCCGGCTCTCTCTACTTCTGCTTCATATCTGCTATCTTCCGTTCAGCCTCCTGGCCGGGATATCTGTTTTTCTTTTAGCTAAGAGATTTTCCCGGCTCTCTCTGTTCATCACCCTGCTCTTTCTTTTTACCCCGGTATATATGGTAATGAGCCACGGATTGATGTCCGACCTCCCGATGATCTCCCTCTTCCTCTCGGCCCTGGCCGCGTATATATATGGTTTGGAGAGGAATCAGAGCGAGCTCCTGATTCTCTCTTCAGCACTGGCCGCTCTGACCGTTCTCTGCTCTTACCAGGGGTTATTCCTTTTCTTCCTGCTCTTTCTCTATACTTTACTCAATCGCGCCCCTAAAAAAACATTTCTCCTGGTCTCCATCCTGCCTCTCTGCCTTCTGATTGCCTGGCTCCTTTATGTCCGGCAGGTAACCGGAAAGTTCCATATCTCGGCGGCCCTTTATTGGACCGGCCATAACTATCTTCTGTCTTTCACCAGGATTATCGACGGCTTTACCGGTTCCATCTGTTCTCTAGGCGGGATCACTATCTTCCCCCTCTCTTTATTCTTTCTCCCCTGGAAATCCAGAAAGAAGGTGAGTCTTTACCTGATATCAATTATCATAACCTTATACTTTTTATTCTCCCGGGCGGCCGGCTATATCCCGGGAACGATGATCGCTTTTTTTATCTTTTTCCTGGCCGGATTATTGATCACTTCCAGGATATTTATCAATACCCTGGCAATCTTAAAGAATAACGGGACTCTCCTCCACCGGCTCCGGAAAAGAAAAGACGAAGCCTTTCTTGGAATATGGTACTTAAGCTTTCTGGCCCTGGTAGTCCTCTTTCTCCCCCACGGCATTCCCAGGTATCTCCTTCCCATAACCTTCCCCCTAATTGCGATCGCTATGATTGGATTTGAGAAATATCCCGGCCGGAAAGTCGCCGGAGTATTTCTGGGATTAACGCTTATATTCACACTGGGAATGGGAATCCTGGTCTCCCGGGCCGATTATCAAAACGCCCGGATCAATGAACGGGCCGCGGAAGATATCGCCGAACGATTCGCTGGCAAGGAGGCGAATATAACTTTCACCGGTGAATTCGGATTCCGGCATTACATGGAGAAGAAAGGCTGCAAATACCTCCTCTCCGATAGCGACTATCTCAATACGGGAGCGATTCTGGTTGAGCCGGAGAGCTATTTCAAGGGCGGTATCTCACCAAAATTAAAGCAGAATCTTGAGCTGATAGACCGACTGAAATATCCGGTTAGTCCGCCTCTTACCATTATGAGCCAAGATGACCGGGCTGATTTCTACGGCCAGTACTACGGGTTTCTGCCTTATTTTCCGGTAGGACGCAAGCAACGGGAGCGGGGCTTTAATCTTTATAAATATATTACACCCACCCATTACTCAAATCCTGGCGAATCTATTCCCGCCGGGATAGCGGATAAAAGACCCCTTTACACATTTTCCCACAACCTGAGTTTAATGGACTGGCGAATAAACCGGCTGAAGCTTGATCAAGGCGATAGGCTTGAGATAATTCTGCGCTGGAAGGTGGAAGAAGACTTCAATCCCGACTTCTCCAGTTACCTGCGGTTAAGCAACCGGTATTCTCCCCTGGTCCTGATCCATGATCGGCGGGAAGACGAAACCGATCCCCATGACTGGAAGAAAGGAGAGATTATTGAGGAGACATATACCATAGCTCACATCTCTAAAAATACCTATCCGGGGAAATATGAGGTATCTACCGGTATAATACCTGGAAGTAAGGGTCAAATCCGCCAATCGGACCTTTCCGGGAATGAATATGAAAGCTATCGAATCGGCACAATAGAAATCGATCCCCGGATATACAGGGCTGGTTTAACCCCGGAAACGGAAGAGAGATACTTCCCTCGATTCCAACAGTTCTCTGGTCCTCCGGTATCGTTCACCCTGACCCGGGATAAAGAGATAAATATACCGGTTACTTCCCCCGCTCCGGTCTCATCGATACGTATTATCTCCTTTCTGGCCTACGCTTCCACTCTGGAAGAAGGAGAAGAGATAGCCGTGGTTACGGTCATAGATAAGACAGGAAAAGTTCATGACCTTTATTTAAAGGCTCAAGAGCATACGGCGGATTGGGCGATTGAGCATCCGGGATATGATCGTTCAATCTACAAGCACGACAGGGCCGGTGTCTATACTAAATGGCGGGCGGATTATAAGGGATCTTCGTTCTGGGGTTATAAATATATAACCTATTTAAGATTGAACAAATCTGTTATACCGGTTATAGTTAAAATGAAGTATATTAATAATACCGGCGTATTGATTGTGGACGATTTTGCTTTAGTCGAGACCTTCATTTAACCGATCCACCCGGATTATTAAGGAAAATATGATCGGCAATTATCCATCCGGAGAAAAGAAGGGAGACCATTTGCTCACAAAGATAAATTCACCTTCGGCTTTTTCTTTAAAAAAGACCACCCGTTATCCGGCGGCCTTTACTCTCATTGAGATAGCGATCGTAATCGTTATCATTGTGGTTCTCGCGGCTATTGTTATCCCAAAATATATTGACCTCCGTAAGCGGGCAAATAAAGCAAATGTCTCCGGAAGTGTGGGGGCTCTGAGAGGGGCGGTTTATCTTCAATATTCGGCTATCAGTTCCCATGAAGTCCGGGATGCGGGCATATTCCCAACTGTCCTGGAGATGCAAAATAACTTGATGAACAGAACCGGTTACAGCACTGCGGTGATGGAAGAAAAGATGCCGGATAATGTCTTCGATGAGGATGAAAGCCCCGATAATATCGCCGATGCTACCGGTGCGGCTAAAGGCGCTCTGATCGGGGGAGGCGGATGGGCTTATAATCCGAATACCGGTGAGATTTGGGCTAATACAAATGTGGATGGTGAAAACTATTTATAGCCCGAATTTCCCTGCTTTCGGACTACTGAGATGTATCGAACCACCGACTCCCTCATTCTCGATAATCTCTGAATACACCGACCAAAACCTATTTCACTTATTCTTTCATTTCGCTGAATTCCACTTTCTCGCTTTCGCGCGAAAGCGAGAAAGTGGAGACTGATTTAGCTCCTGATCCTATGGGTATCAGCTGGTTGTGTGAGTACCAGAAGTTCCTGGCTGAATCGGTGACTTCTTTTATTCAGAAATCGCTGTCAGCTTCGCCCCGCAACGTCTGCAGTAAGCAGCGTCCGAACCGTGGGATTCCATACCGCATTGCGGGCAGGAACATGCTGGCACCTTTTTTTTCATCGCCCGGGAGAACTCTACCGTGAAGATTCCGGTCGGGACGGCGATGATGCTGTAGCCCGAGATCATCACTATCGCCGCCAGGGCCTGGCCCAGGCTGGTTCCGGGGGAGATGTCTCCATACCCGACGGTAGTCAGGGTGACGATGGCCCAGTAGATGCTTTTGGGGATGCTGGTGAAACCGTGTTCCTCTCCCTCGATAACGTACATCAGCGAGCCGAAGATTACCACCAGGGTCAGCAGGACCAGGAGGAAAACAGCGATCTTCCTGAGACTGGCCCGCAGAGCCTGAAAGAGGACATTCATCTCCGTAATGAATCGGGCCAGCTTGAAGACCCGGAAGATCCGGAGAATCCGAAGAAGCCGGATGACCAGGAGGGATTGAGCCCCGGGGAGGAGGAGACTCAGGGGAGTGGGAATAATAGCCAGGAGGTCTATTATCCCGTAGAAACTGGCGACGTATTTGAGGGGTCGATCGGTCGAGTAGAGCCTGAGGCCGTACTCCACGGCAAATATGATGGTGAAGAACCACTGCACCCCGTAGATAATAGCTCCCCACGATTCCTTAATCGGCCGCACACTATCCAGCATCACCGCCAGTACACTGAGCAGGATGCAGACGATCAAGACTACATCGAAGGCTTTACCGGCCGGAGTATTCGTCTCGAAGATAATCTCCCGGAGCCGGGCACGGAAGGTTTTTGCGCTTGTATTAGTTTTTATTCGGCTTTCCATAGCTATTTCTCTTTACATTCTTGAGGCTATAAGAGCCCCCACTCCCCCCCAGATGGCTATGGCCAGATAAGGGTTGCCGTATAACGGGCAGGCGCCGGTCCGACATCCGATGACTTTATAGAGTACAAAACCAATCGCCGCGCCCGCGACTCCTCCGATAATAACGCGTAATACCTGATTCATAAGCTAATTCCTCCAGCATTGATCTCGGCTGCTGTAATATAATTTGGTTTATCCGTATTTTCTTTACATTTTTGAGCATTCAAAACATATACCACTTCTATTATTAAAGCGGAGCGATAGGATAGAGAAATTTTTCAATGCTCTAAAATATTTCTTCTCTCCTATAATACACAATATTTATCTGATTTTGTTGATATATTCTTAATTCATATATCTAAGAATCGAGGGATCCATGGGTCTGGATATCCTCGGGGGGAGACTTGAGTATAATAGAAATATTCATAACTACAACATTTCCCTTGTTAATTATCTCATACTATGTATATTTTCTCCCCTTTAATCCATAAATATCAAAATAAGGAGGATAAAAATGGAAGAAGAAACAAGAGTAATAAAGCAGAGGAATCTGGCGGTCGTATATATACTGGGTATTATCACCTTCGGGATCTATTTCCTGTACTGGCTGGTATCCACCAAGAATGATATTAACAGCCTGGGGGGGAAGGTTCCCACCGCATGGTTGCTGATTATACCTATCGCTAATATTTATTGGGTTTATAAGTACTGTGAAGGCTTCGCCGAGAAGGTAAAGAAGGATGACAACACCCTTCTCTGGTTTATTATATATATCCTGATTGGGATAGTAATGCCCGCGATCGTTCAGTCGGAGTTGAATAAGATCGCTACCCCCACACCGGAAGCTCCTGAATTGGCCAGTTAGGCGCCGCGAGCACTGACGGTCCACCAATAATCCCGCCCCGCGGATAATTTGTCCGCGGGGCGGGATTCTTTGCGTGGGGTGAGCAATGCGATTAGCTTGACCTCACTCGAAAAGGTATTTTTAACTTTTTGTGCTAAAAAAAACTAAATATTCACCACGAAGGTCACGAAGGTCACGAAGATCACGAAGAAAAACCAAGAAAAACCAAGAAAACTATGTAATTTTTCCTGTTTTTTCAAATTCCTTCGTGAACTTCGTGTTCTTCGTGGTTAAAAAGGCTTTTCGAGCAAGGTCTAGCTTATGAACTGATTTACCTGCCGCGTAATTCTTTCGTAGCGGCTGCCTTTAGGCTGCCACACGATGGCGACCTGAAGGTCGCCGCTACGAGCACGGGGTTACAGGGATTATTGAAACATTTCCTGACTACTTCCCGACGCAGAAACGGGAGAATATCTCGTCGAGGAGTTCGTCACCGTATTCTTCGCCCAGGATCAGTTTTACCTGCTTGATGGCGTGGGTGAGGTCGGACGCGATGAATTCGCCGGAGAGCCGGCGCTCTATACTCCCGAGAGATTCATCCAGCGATTGAACCGCCTCATCTATCGCCTCCCGGCGGCGGCCGCTGATCATTACCCCGGCTGAATTGCCCCCCATGTACTCTTCCCGGATTAAGGAGACGATCTCCTCCCGTAACCGCTCGATCCCCCAGTTCCTGGCCAGGGATATTTTTACCACCTTCTTTCGGTGGAGTTCATGGCGAATCTGCTCGAGATCAACCTTAACCGGAAGATCGGTCTTGTTGATGACCAGGAGAGCCGGCTTATCCCTGACCAATTCCAGGGTCTTCAGATCATCTTCGGTTATACTGGTCCCGCTATCGAGAACCACCAGGACCAGGTCGGCAGCCCGGGCTTTCTCCCGGGCCCGCTCCACCCCTTCCCGCTCAATCTCTCCGGAAGGACGGCGGATCCCGGCCGTATCAATCAGCCGAAGCGGGATCCCCTCAAGCCGGATCACCTCTTCAATTGTATCCCGGGTGGTCCCGGGCTCGTTGGAGACGATAGCTCGTCTCTGGGAGAGGAAGGTATTGAGTAGACTCGATTTTCCCACATTTGGCTTGCCAACAATCACCACCTTGATCCCGTCATGAATACAGCTACCGGCCCGAGCTTCCCACCAGATTGATTTCAATGCTGTTCGGGCAGAGATGACCAGTGCCCTTACTTCCGGATAAGGAACCGGATGGTCTTCGTGCTCATCGAAATCAAGTGTAATCTCAACCAGTGAGAGAGCATGGACCAGATCCCCTTTTATCTTAAGGAGGCGATCGCGGAGATCTCCTCCGAGCTGACCGATCGCGGATTTCAGTTCCTCCTCCGAACGGGCGGAGATCAGCCAGGCGACCGACTCTGCCCGGGTCAGGTCCATCTTCCCGTTGAGAAAGGCCCGCCGGGTAAACTCTCCCGGCTCCGCCAACCGGGCGCCGCGGGAGGTAATGAGTGCGAGGAGAATGGAGGCTATCACCCGCCCCCCGTGGGAGTAGATCTCGACCATATCCTCACCGGTGTAACTATAGGGTTTCTTCATCACCGCCACCATGAGGTCGTCGATATCCCGATCGCCGTCATAAATCCATCCCCGGTAGAGCCGGAGGGGCTCCATCTCCCCGGACTGCTCCTTCCGGAGCCTGAAGATACTCTTCAGTATCAACAGAGACCGAGGGCCGGAGATCCTGATCACGGAGATCGCTCCTTCTCCGTCAGGAGTGGCCAGGGCGGTGATGGTTTCGGGAGGAGTGGAAGACATGCTTTATACCTTGCTTTACTTACTAGAAGTATTTTACCACGAAGAGGAAATAGGAGATGGGTGTTACGTCCAGATTTTAAGTTGTCACTTTTTCTGGCAGGAATTACTAGTTCTTACCCCACCTCACCCTCTTTTTGAATATCCAACAGCCAACAAGGAATGTCCAATATCCAAGTGCTTGTGCTCACATACCGATTCTTTCGGGGCATCCCGAACTTGTTTCGGGGGAGAGGCCGTATCCTTTTCCTTTTTTATTGGATATTCCTTGTTGGATATTGGATATTCAGCTTTTACCCCCCAATACCTAATCCCCATTAATTAGCTCATCTTCAACTTCCTAATAGACTTTAGCACTCAACCTTTCTTCTCACTCATCCTGGTAGTTATGAGCTGCTGGGCGATGGTGATGAAGGTGCTGAGCATGAAATAGAGGTTTAACCCGGAGGGGAGGCTATAGAAGAGAAAGGTGAACATAACCGGCATCAGGGTCGCCATCATCTTCTGCTGCTGCGCTGATTGAGCACTGCCGCCGCCGGCGGTGGGGGTGAACTTCTGCTGAAGGAAGAAGCTCAATCCCATTAAGAGCGGGAGGATATTAAGATGGTTACCGATGATCGGATAGGATTTATCGAGTACCATCAGGACATCAGGACCCGAGAGATCCTTGATCCATTTGCCGGGGATGATCCAGAACGGGGCCTTCCGGAGTAGAATGGTATTGCGGAGTGTCGTAAAGAGGGCGAAGAGGATCGGCATCTGGAGGAGCATGGGGAGGCAGCCGCCCATCGGGTTGACTCCGTTGGACTTATAGAGCTTCATCGTCTCCGCCTGGATCTTCTTGGAGTCCCCTTTATACTTCTCCTTCAGCTCCGCCAGCTGCGGCTGGAGCTTCTGCATCTTTCCCATCGAGGCATAGCTCTTATGGGTCAGGGGCCAGAGGACAACCTTGATGATGATGGTAAGGAAAATGATCGCCCATCCATAACTGCCGATCAGGCCATATATCCAGTTTAAGAGCCAGATCAAAACCTGAGGAAGATAAATCTTGCCGAAGATGCCGAAATCCACAATCTGCTCAAAGTTATTACCCGCTTCTTTCAGGATGGCATAATTGGCCGGGCCCAGGTATAGATCAAAAGAGTACCGCGCGGTCTCACCGGGCTTAAGGACCAAGGTAGGGAAGAGCATATCGGCCCGGAGATACTCATAGGGAGAAGCACCGGGGCCGCGGGCACAGCCAAGAGCTGCCTTCTTCGGTTCCGCTTTTGACTTCTCCACCCCGGCGATCGAGAAGAATGACGCGGGCCCTTCAACCGGCTTGTAGATAGCAACGAAATACTTGGTCTTCAATCCCAGCCAGTTGATCTGGGCCGGGATCTTGACCTCAGGCGCCTTCTTCCGAAGCATGGCATCACCGTTGAGAATATCTACACCCAGGAGGTCCTCCTTATCGATCGGATGGATTGCGCCACAGTTGAACACCGGTCCGGATTCCCATTTGAGAATCTGATCCGAATCATTGCGCAGCACTATATCGAGCGTCGCGGAATAGGATCCTTCTTCAAACGAGTATCTCTTCTCAACCGTTATCTCATTATCATAAGTGGTCGAGAACTCTACTCCCCCCGCGAATTCCGTGGCTTTCATAACTACCGGCGGGAAATTTTTCAGCCGGCCCGGGGCCTGCTCGAGATTCCCGGCGTTGATCAGGGTGACCGCCCCGCTGCCTTCATCCGGAAGCTTCCTGATCCCGGCATCCGGGTTTTCGTTCAGGACCAATCTCTGGATTACTCCGCCGAATGGATTTAATCTGACTATCGCCAGACCGGTATCAATAGTTATGGGAGTGATATCGTCCGGAAAATCCACCGCCAATTCAGCGGCTGAGACAACAACCGCTTCTTCCTTGATAATGACCGCCGGGGTCGTAGCCGGGAGAGCTTTAACTGACGGAGGAGCTTCTCCGCTCGAAATTATCTCCGCCGTATCACCACTCCGATCGGGAGGCGGAACAACGTCTTTCTTCTGTTGACTCTGCCAGTAAAACCATCCGATAAGAAGGAGGACGGTTAACCCCAGACCTAATTTGCTTATCTTATCCATTAAAATTTTTCTCCGAAATATATTTTATAGTTTATTTTATGTCCTTAAAATCTATTTGAGCATCCAAGCGAAAGCGATAACTTTCAACTTTAGGCACTTTAGCGCACTTTAAACTTATCACACCGGGTCGTAGCCGCCGGGATGGAATGGGTGGCATTTTACTATCCGTATCAATCCTTTCCATGCCCCGCGGACCGGCCCCCATTTAATCAGACTAAGCCGAAAATATTCGGAACAGGTGGGATAGAAGCGGCACCGGCCCGGGAAGAGCGGGGATATCAACAGTTGATAGCCCCGAATTACCAGAATCATTGTCCCTGTTAACAACCGCTTCATCTATTTAATAATTTCCCGCGCTTTAGAATGTCAAGCATCTCTCCCTCCACCCGGTTGAGCTTTACTCCTTCAACCCGTCCAGTCCAGAGGAAGAGGTATTCCATCCGCCGTTGAACTTCATGCTGATGGAGACGGAAGGTTTCCCGCATCAAACGCCGGGCCCGGTTACGGCAGACCGCGTTCCCCAATTTTTTCCTGGTGGAGAAGCCAACCCGAAACGGTTCGGCAGCGGATGGATGATAAAACAATGTTATCGTCTCCCCCCGGATTCTTTTACCTCTCCGGTATAAATGCTTAAATGCATCTCTCTTCTTCAGGATCAACTCTCGGGGAAAGCTGAGGGAGCTATTCTTCACCGGCTTAGGCTGAACTAACCGTTAATCTCTTCCTGCCCTTTCTCCGGCGCCTTCTTATAACATCCCGGCCACCTTTGGTGGCTTTACGAGCAAAGAAACCATGTGTCTTAGCCCGCTTTCTTCTTGAAGGTTGGTATGTTCTCTTCATTGTTATACTTCCTATTTTGAATTTTGAATGATCTTAAATTCTCATCCGAATAAAGTAAACGGCATTATTATATACTCCCTGACTCCTGTCAATAGCAAGGGCAAAATATTTTTTTCATTTTTATTTGTTTTTTTGATTTTTTTCCTTGCATCAGGGTATTTTTCATACTATAATTTGGACAGTTCTTTTCAAGAGAGAGAGATGATGGTTGTGGATAACTTGTTGATAACCAAAATAGCGATCTGGCAGATATTCATAACTTGTTAAAATAGATAGAATAATAGTATGGATAAGAGTAAAAATCTAGTCCTGACCACATCAAAGAAATGGATGACAATCTCGCGCGTCACAAGTCGCTTGCATTCAATTGTTTACGCACTGGTGGCAAGGACGCTCATTGCAGAATGCCAATTGTTGAATTAATATTTACCCCCTCTAAATATAGATGAATAGATGCTACGATGTCTTATCCCGCATAAATTTGTGGATAAATTTTACTTGTTTATAAATTTTACATATATAAATTAGCTTCAGCCCGACGCTACTTGCTATTGTCTGAAGTTATTTACTATTTCAAATGGTGTTAGCTTACGTGGTTCTCCACTGAGTTAGCGCCGAAGGCGATGACTTAATAATGGATACTTTAACCGCTGATTTATTTTTACAACTCAGAGAGCGACTGGGCGAGTCAAACTACCAGACCTGGATTTCAACGATTAAATCGGTCAAGTGGGAGGATGATAGGCTTAATATCGAAGTCCCCAACAAGTTTTTCTCCGACTGGCTCCAGGAACATTATCGGGAGATCATAGAAGAGACCGGAAGCGCTATTGCCGGACGACGACTCGCCGTCACATTCACTATCGGCCGGTATGATATAGCAACACCGGAGGATGAGGAGGAGGCGAGCACGCCGGCTGTACGCCGCCCCGTTCGACAGCCGATCTCAAACCTCAATCCTAAATATACTTTTGGGCGGTTCGTCGTCGGCGCCTCCAACCAATTCGCCAACGCGGCAACAATGGCGGTCGCCCATGCCCCCGGAAGAGCATATAATCCACTCTTCCTATACGGGAAGGTAGGACTGGGGAAGACTCATCTGATGCAAGCCGCCGCCAACACAATCCTTCAGGAAGAAAAGAAGTTCCAGGTTCTATACCTATCCAGCGAGAGTTTTACCAACGATTTTATTAACTCCATAGCGAATCGGACAACCGAGAAGTTCCGAAGAAAATACCGGGAGGTGGATGTACTGATGATCGACGATATCCATTTTCTGGGCGGGCAGGTCAAGACTCAGGAGGCTTTCTTCCATACTTTCAATCATCTCTTCGACCTCCATAAACAGATTATACTCTGCAGCGACCGCCCCCCTCAGGATATTCCGGATATTGAAGAGAGACTTATCTCCCGATTCGAATGGGGATTGGTAGTCGACATCCAGCCTCCCGACCGTGAGACACGGATCGCTATCCTCCGCAAGGAGGCTGAATATTCAGGAGTTACAATCCCGGATGAGATTATTCTCTATATCGCCGACCGGATAAAATCCAATATCCGTAAACTGGAAGGCGCCATGATCCAGGTGATCTCCTATTCCTCGCTCACCGGCACGGAGCTCACCCTCAAGACCGCCGAGCTGATACTGGCCGGGATCGTGGAAGATGAGATGGAGAAGATAATCTCAATTGACCAGATCCAGAGAAAACTCAGTGATTACTATGATATCCGGATGGCGGATATGAAGAGCTCCCGCAGGCCCCGAGCCATCGCGTATCCCAGACAGTTAGCGATGTACCTGGCCCGTAGTATGACCCGACGATCGCTAAACGAGATCGGAGAGGCCTTCGGAGGACGGGACCATACCACCGTGATGCATGCCTGCCAGAAGATCGAAACTTTGATGGGCAGTGACAAGCATCTCCACAGTACCCTCTCCTACCTGGAAAAAGAGATCCGTCAGGCGGCGATGTAAATTAATTTTGAACCAAGGTTTGCATAATTCGATTGATACGATGCCGAGAATATTTTAACGCATCTAAGTGCTTTAAATTTGTTCGCTTTCCACCCGGGTTTTTAAGTCTGTCACTCTTCCTCACTCCGGATTTTTATAGGTGATTTGAAGCATCTCTTGGGTTGTCTCAATGAGATTATGATGATCATGTTTCTGAATAAAATTAATAAACAAAATGAGTGAATTTATGGGGGATAAATTGTGGAAAACCAGGGACCATCGGAATTACCTTAACTTATCCACTACTATCCACCAGTTATTCACATGGTTTCCACGGCAAAAATAATTCGAAAAGATGGATTATTCCTGAACAATATCCAGGGACAATCCATCTTATGCACATATCCACAGGCATTATTATTATTATTGTATTTACATAATAAGATTTATTATTATACAATAGGTGTTGAAAAGTGGACTAGTCGCCAGAATAATTAACTCTTTCGGATTTATAAAGGGAGGTATTGATGAAGTTAAAATTCACCAAGGAAGATGCATTACGGGTAATCCAGGTTCTTCAAGGAGTTATCGGGTCCAAGAGTATGCTGCCGATTTTATCCCACGTTATTCTGGAGGCCGGTTCTGATGGTACGAAGATGATTGCCAGTGATCTGGAGCTCTGGATATCCTGTTCACTTCCGGCAGAAGTTATTGAAGAGGGAGGGAACAGCATCCCCGGCCGCCGCTTATTCAGCATTCTGAAAGAATTGCCGGATGGTACTCATGAGCTGGAGACGGGGGAGGGCAATGAAATCAAGATCACATCCCCGCGGTCGTTCTTTCGGATGAAAGGGCTTCCTCGGGAAGAGTTTCCCGCCCCGCCCGAACTGGGGGAGGTCGAAAGCATTTCTATCAGGCAAGCCGAGCTGAAAAATCTGATAAGGATGACTTCTTACGCGATCTCCCAGGACGAGACAAGGTATGTTCTGAACGGGTTATATTTTCTATTTGAGAATGGAGAACTTACCGTGGTGGCATCAGATGGCCGACGGCTGGCCCTGGCCCGGACTGAATGCCAGCTCCCGGCGGATTTCCGGAAGGAGATTATTATTCCCAGCAAGGCGATCCATGAGCTGGCCAGAATCTTGGGAGATGATGGAGAATGTACTATCAAGCTGGGAGACCGTCAGATTGCTTTTGAGCTCCCCGGGATTCTAATAATTTCCCGATTGGTGGAGGGGAGATTCCCTGATTACAGGCAGGTTATACCACAGCAGGATGGTATGACATTGGCGCTTAACCGGAGTGAATTTATGCAGGTGGTCCGGTTGGCATCGCTGATAACCGATGAGAAATCAAACTCGGTTCGATTTGTATTTGGTGGGGGAGTGGCCCGTCTCAGCGCGGTGACCCCCGATGTGGGAGAAACCAAGGAAGAGATGCCGATCGATTATGACGGGGAAGAACTGGAGATAGCTTTTAATCCGTATTTTATTATTGATGTGCTGAAAGCGCTTGAAGACGAAGACGAGATAAATCTTCAATTGATTGATTCTGATAGCCCGGGAGTATTCAAGAAGGATGAGCGGTTTCTCTGTGTTATCATGCCGATGAAGTTGTGAGAAAGGAGAGAGAAGGGAAGAATGGGCCAGAGGCCATCGGTCCGATTGTCAGAGAGATTATATCCCGGTTGGGTCTGAAAGAACTGACATTATCCAGTAGGATTTTCGAGATCTGGGATACGGTAGTAGGTTCCTCGATTGCACTCCATGCCCGGCCTTATTCTCTCCGTGATGGCATACTTACCGTTAATGTTGACAGTTCTGTCTGGCTGGCCCAGCTTGAACGCTACCGCAAAAGGCAGATCCGGGATAAGTTGAATAAAGAGCTCCCTCATCCTCTGGTGAAAAAGCTGATCTTTCGGTTCGGAGAACTTACTTTTCCGCAGGAAAAGTAAGTGTATGTAATCAAGGGAACAATATTTATATATTAGAAATATTGTTGGCATTGCATCAAGATAATTTTGTTCTGTGGGAGGTGCTTCCAGCCCCGATAATCGCGGCTGGAAGCCGCTCCCATAGTTGCAGAGTCTATTTCGACTGATGCCTGAAAGGCCAGGTAGAAGCGAATAACTTTAGGCACTTTAGGCACTTAAAACTTTAGGCACTTCTAAAGAGGTAATTATGGCAGAAAAAAATTCCACGAAGAAAACAACTCCTTCCGGCGCGAAAGCCGGTTCCAAGCCCAAGGCGAAGAAGTATGACGCCACCACCATCAAGGTTCTAAAGGGCATCGAGGCGGTCCGGAAGCGTCCCGCCATGTACATCGGTGACACCGCCAGTCGGGGTCTTCATCACCTGGTATACGAGGTGGTGGACAATGCAATCGATGAGGCTATGGCGGGGTATTGCCGGAAGATAAATGTGGTTATCCACGCGGACAACAGTGTCTCAGTCACTGATGACGGGCGGGGGATACCGGTCGATCGCCATAAGACGGAGAAGAAACCGGCGGTTGAGGTAGTAATGACCACGCTCCATGCCGGAGGGAAGTTTGATAATAAAGCCTACCGAGTCTCGGGTGGTCTCCATGGCGTCGGGGTCTCGGCGGTCAACGCTCTCTCCGAGTGGATGGAGGTAGAGGTGAAGCGGGACGGGAAGATTTATCATATCTCATTTATCCGCGGTGGACGGGATAAGGAGCTCAAGGTTGTGGGGAGAGCCAAGTCCACCGGCACCAAGGTGACCTTCCGACCGGACGGAGATATATTCGAAGAGACCGAGTTCTCCTATGATATCCTGGCCAATCGTCTCCGAGAACTGGCCTTTCTGACCAAGAATATCAAGATTACACTTGACGACGAACGGAGCGAGCGGAATGAAGAGTTCTGTTACAAGGGGGGGATCATCAGCTTCGTCCAGTTCCTCAGTCAGAATAAGAATGTTCTTCACCGCAAGGTTGTTTACCTCGATAAGGCCAAGGATGATCTCGAGGTTGAGGTGGCGCTCCAATACAACGATGGCTATGCCATGAATGTATATTCGTACGCCAACAATATCAATACAATTGAAGGCGGAACGCACCTCAGCGGATTCAAGTCGGCCCTGACCCGGACGATTAATTCCTACGCCCGGAACCGCAAGATGCTGAAGGAGAAAGACAAACCGATGTCGGGTGATGATGTTCGTGAGGGGCTGATCGCCGTGATCAGTGTCCGGATCCGGGAGCCCCAGTTTGAAGGGCAAACCAAGACCAAGCTCGGCAACTCCGAGGTGAGCGGGATCGTGGAATCTATCCTCAACGAAGGCCTGGGCGCGTTTCTGGAAGAGAATCCTACCTCCGCCCGCACGATCGTCGGCAAATGTATTACCTCATCCCAGGCCCGTAACGCGGCCCGGAAAGCCCGTGATCTTGCCCGGAGAAAGGGTGCGCTGGAGAGCGGCGGCCTTCCCGGAAAATTGGCCGATTGCTCCGAGAAGGATCCGGCACTCTGCGAGATATACCTGGTTGAGGGAGATAGCGCCGGGGGGTCCGCCAAGCAGGGTCGTGACCGCCGCTTCCAAGCGATCCTCCCGCTCAAGGGTAAGATTCTGAACGTGGAGAAGGCGTCACCGG
>Ga0222626_1000534_pt1 | contig 21405 bp, 19 predicted proteins | sample AntAcemetageno91_FD_179862 | JGI IMG/M metagenome (GOLD analysis project Ga0222626, IMG submission 179862) | Saline water microbial communities from Ace Lake, Antarctica - #91 | ecosystem: Environmental > Aquatic > Non-marine Saline and Alkaline > Saline | place: Antarctica: Ace Lake | collected...
ATAACCGCTTCACCTTTTCGGTAAGAAACATCTGCTTTAAAATATCCCTTGTCTTTTCAGTAAAAACTATCAGGGATGTACCTGCGACAATCCATAAAAGAGCTATAACATAGAGTAATGCTGTCATCTTTACCTCCAGGTTGTTAAATTCCGTTAGCTGTTTATAAGGTGGACGGGTTTAACGCATCCTGTGTGCTTGTATCACCTTTCATCTAATATGCAGTGCGCAAGGCGTAAGGAACAAACGAGCATCCAGCATCCAGTACCCAATCCCCCCGTTTAAAAACCGGATCTTCGACCAGTATCCAGTATATTTTACATACCAGGGCTTAATTTGAAAGAAAAATTATGAGTTCAAGCGCAAATTCTTGACAATATAAGGCCTTTATGATAAAATAAAATTTTGTAAAATTTATAATTCCTCAGACACTCTCTTTTGACTGTCATGCGGGGTACTAAAATGAGCACAGACCAGGAACAATTTAAAGATGTGAAAGAAACCTGGGAAAATCTCCCGGATATTGATGCGAACAGGTCGCCTCACGAACCTGGGGTTCCCGGCGATCTATCTCCTGATGATGAGGTCATAGACCTTGTAAACGTCATTATGAAAGGGGAAAAACCCCAGGATGTGGAGACTGATGATCTCGCCCTGTTGTTAGATAAAGAAGAAAACTCTAAAGGGGAAGCAGTTATTGAAGAAAAGGCCGAAGAGGATTTATCTGAATTGCCTCGCTCCCTTCAAAAAGAGACTGTAGAAAATCGAGATGAAACCTATGAGTCGTTTGATTTTGATTTCGAAGAAACGGACACAGATGCCTTCGCAGAGCTTCCTCAGGATGACTTGGCAGAGGTGATGACAAGTTTAGAGGATGCAGATGAAATCGATGAATCCGCGTCTACGGCCACTTCTGAAGAACTACCCGCTATTTCCAAGGAAAGGCTTGAGAAAATAATTACCGAGGCGGTCAAGGATGTTGTAGAGAGGGTTACAAGAGAAACCATGTCTGAGGTTGCTGAAAAGGTAATCAAAGAGGCTATTGAAGGCCTGAAGCAGAGTCTTGAACCACCGCCGTCGTAGCCGTTGGTTCCAGCGGTTTTATCAAAAACCCCATTAAATCGAATATGCCGACCTTGCTAAGTGGTCGAGACCTTTGAAAAATGCTCAATTTCGTTCAAGACCAAGGCGTGTGAGGATTTTAACCACAGGAATATATTGAATATTTCGAGGATTAAAATCCGAACACAACGAAGAGATTGGCCGAAAGGGAACGTTTTTCAAGGGTCTCTGGTCGAGTCCCGCCTTGGACATCCTTCTTCCCTTTGACTTTCATTTGACATTTGAGCTTTTTCATTTGATATTGTCATCCATATGAGCAGATTAAGACCACGTCCACCCTCCGGGGCATAACCCCATTGACTGAAGCCTGAACGTGGATGTTATATAGTGTCTGAAGGAAAACCCTGTTCAGGCACGATTTTGGATTTAAAAACTCACACAAATTAGGACAAAATAACTGCCGCATTTGAAATTTGTTTTTGGATTCATACTCTTAATCGTAATCTTAATCATAATCGTTTTGAGTAAGATTACGATTAAGATTAAGATTATGAAATAGGGAAGTTATTTCGTCCAGGCACTATATTATTCCGAGGAGTGTTTGATAGATGAAAAATGAATTAATGGCAAAGAGTTACGAATCTAAGAGTGTTGAGCAGAAATGGTACGAATACTGGGAAAACAACGGTTTCTTTAAGGCAGAAGCCACCTCTGACAAGGACCCCTATTGCATCGTGATTCCACCCCCAAATGTCACCGGGACCCTTCACATGGGCCACGCCCTGAACAATACTCTTCAAGATATCCTCTGTCGTTTCAAAAGGATGAAAGGGTTTAATGTCCTGTGGCAGCCCGGCACCGACCATGCGGGGATTGCCACCCAGAACGTGGTGGAAAAGGATTTGGCAGCGAGGGGCACAGACCGGCACGCAGTTGGAAGGGAGAAATTTATTGAATTGGTCTGGGAGTGGAGGAAGAAATACGGCGGGCTGATAATTAATCAATTAAGAAGATTGGGTTGTTCCTGTGACTGGAGCAGGGAACGATTTACCATGGATGAAGGGCTGTCCAAGGCAGTAAAGGAAGTCTTTGTACGCCTCTATGAGGAAGGGCACATTTACCGTGGAGATTACATCATAAACTGGTGCCCCAGATGTCATACCGCCATAGCAGAGATTGAGGTTGAACATCAAGAAAAGGAAAGCTTTCTTTATTATATTCGCTATCCTTTTCAAAGCGGGGAGGGACATCTGACCATAGCCACCACCCGGCCGGAGACCCTTTTGGGTGACACTGCTGTGGCCGTTAACCCTGAGGACGATCGGTACGCAGCGTTGTCAGATCCCTATGTCCTGCTGCCTATTCTCAATAAGCCTATCCCGGTCATCTTTGATAAATACGTGGACATGGAATTCGGCACCGGGGCACTTAAAATCACACCCGCCCATGATCCAAATGACTTTGAAATAGGGAATACCCACCATCTTGAAAGGATCAAGGTGATTGACGAAAACGGCATGATGAATGATTTAGCCGGCCCATACCAGGGAATGGATAGGTTTGAATGTCGTGAACGGATCATAGAAGACCTGAAAATGGGAGATCTCCTCGAAAAGATAGAGCCATACCAGAACGCAATCGGGCACTGCTACCGCTGCAAAACCATGATCGAACCCCTCCTTTCAAAACAGTGGTTTGTGAAGACCGGTCCCCTTGCGAGAGAGGCAAGTCAGGCGGTCAGGGAAGGAAAAACTAAGATTTTTCCCGCTAACTGGGAAGGGGTATATTTTGAGTGGATGGATAACATCAAGGACTGGTGTATTTCTCGACAGATCTGGTGGGGGCATCGGATCCCTGCATGGTACTGCCAGGAATGCGGAGCGGTCCATGTGGCCAAAGAAGCGCCGGCGAGCTGTAACTCATGCCAGAGTCATGATCTTGTTCAGGAAACAGATGTGCTTGACACATGGTTCAGTTCAGCCCTGTGGCCATTTTCCACATTAGGCTGGCCTGACTCCACCCCCGAACTCAAGACTTTCTACCCGACCGCTGCCCTTGTGACCGGGTTTGACATCCTCTTCTTCTGGGTGGCCAGGATGATGATGATGGGTATCCACTTCATGGGAGATATTCCCTTTAAGGATGTCTATATCCATGCCTTGGTCAGGGATGCGGAAGGGAAGAAAATGAGCAAATCAAAGGGAAATGTCATCGATCCCCTCGAGGTTATGGACCAGTTCGGCACAGACGCCTTTCGATTTACCTTGGCCGCCTTGGCGGCCCAGGGGAGGGATATCAAGCTCTCTGAAGAAACAATCGTAGGTTATCGTCATTTTGTAAATAAAATATGGAATGCTGCTCGATTTGCCCTGATGAACTTGGACGAAAATGAAGACCCGAAACATGATGAAAGGGCCTACACCTTAGCCGACCGCTGGATTTTGACAAGACTCGGGCAGGTCAGCGCGGAGGTGGCCCAGGCCATTGAAGCGTATCAGTTTAATGAGGCCGCGGGTCACTGCTATCAGTTTATCTGGCATGAGTTGTGTGACTGGTATCTTGAGATGGCCAAGCAAGAGCTTTATGGTGAAGATGGGGTTTCAAAAGAGACTGCAAGGGCCGTTGTTCAAGAGGCGCTTATGGTCGCCTTAAAGCTGCTGCACCCCTTTATGCCCTTTATAACCGAGGAGATATGGCAAAAGCTCCCCGGAACGGATGGAAGCATTATGACTGCCAGTTTTCCTGAAGTTTCAGATTTTTTGATAGATGAAGATGCCTTAAAAGAGATGAATCTGTTGATGGGAGTTATAGCAGCAATACGCAACATCCGTGGAGAAATGAATATATCCCCCTCAAAAAATGTCAATTTAATAATCGATGCAAAAAGTGAACAGGATGAGGAAATCTTAGAGCGGAATCTGTCTTACATTCAGACACTCGCTAAGGTGGATGGCGTATCGATCGGTTTAGGCCTCCCAAAACCGGAGAAATCGGCAACCGCAATTTTCGAAGAGACCTCGGTTCATGTTCTTCTCGAGGGGCTGATAGACTTTGGGGAAGAGAAAAAAAGGATAGGAAAGGCGATCAACAAAATTGAAAAAGAGATGGCAGCATCGAACAAGAAGCTCTCAAACAAGGGGTTTTTGCAAAAGGCGCCGACCGAAATCGTAGCAGATGTAAAGACTAAATTTGAAGACCTCTCTGCAAAACTCTCAAAACTCAAACAAAACCTCTCATTCCTGGAGACCATTGATGATGCTTGAAAAGCAGCGAAATCATCCGCCGTATTTGTGGCGGAAATCCCGATTCATCGGGGATCATTGCCCAATGGCAGCACGTATGATTAAGCTTGCCCTTGAGGAAGACATAGGGTCCGGGGATGTAACTACGGACGCTATTATAGATCCGGATCTAAGGGGAGAGGCATATCTTATTGCCCGGGAGGAATTAGTCTTAGCCGGGATGGCGGTATTCAAGGGCGTTTTTTTGGAAGTTGGCAATGGAACAGAGTTTGAAGAATATTATGGTGATGGGGACCTGATACCCCCTGAGACGAGGGTCTGTCTTATAAGAGGTCGATTAACGTCTATATTACGAGGTGAAAGGACGGCCCTCAACTTCCTCCAGCGGATGAGTGGGATCGCGACCTTGACACGCCGGTATGTGGAAAGGGTAAGCCCTGCCAAAGTCAGGATCTTGGACACAAGGAAGACCGCGCCCGGTCTTAGGTGGTTTGATAAATATGCGGTCAGGATGGGCGGGGGCGCCAATCACCGCTTTGGGCTGTCTGATGGAATCCTGATTAAGGACAATCACATTGCAGCGGCCGGGTCCATTTCAGAGGCCCTTAGCCTTGCCAAGAGAAACGCCCCGCACACCCTGAAAATCGAGGTCGAGGTCGAGGATTTGGCCGGGGTGGAAGAGGCCTGCCGGGCCGGCGCAGACGCTATCCTCCTTGACAATATGCCCCCCGAAGAATTGAGGCCGGCAGTTAAACTCGTAGACGGCGCGGCTATGACTGAGGCCTCGGGCGGCATTACCTTGGATACAGTCGAAGATGTTGCCAGGACCGGTGTGGATATGATTTCCGTGGGAGCCCTTACCCACTCGGCCAGGGCCGCTGATTTCAGTCTTGAAATCAACTCTGCGCCGGATAAACCGGGAGATTGAGAATCAATATAGCCGCCCCGGTTAAATAAGTGCAAAAGAGATTTAACTGGGTAAACAAAAAGGCGCAAAATTCACAAAAAGTGAAATTGGAATATAGAAACATCAATAAGTTGTTAGCAAAAACGAATAGTTGCCCTAAGAAGGCTTGACAAACTCGTAAAAAGTCATTGACCCGTTTTCGTCATTCCCGCGAAAGCGGGAATCCAGGGAAATCAACTGCTTATAGACTCCCGCGTTAGCGGGAATGACGGCCTCGGAGACTTTTCACGGGAGTATCAAGTATAGTTGTCCCCAGAAGATTTAATGATAAAATCGTGAGCAAAGAATGGTGAGAAATTCCTTCAATATTCATTATTCAATTTTCAATATTCAATTCAAATGAGTGTTCCTGCCATTGATATAAATGGGGTCTGGTTTTCCTATGATAAAACCCCGATCCTCGAAGACGTCACCCTCACATTGAAACAGGGCGACTTTTTAGGGATCATCGGGCCGAACGGGGGGGGGAAGACAACACTCCTTAAACTCCTCTTAGGGGTGTTAAAGCCTGATAGAGGAACAATCAAGATCTTAGGTGAAGCACCTCACAATGCGAATCACCGCGTTGGATACGTGCCTCAGAACACCGACTTGAATATAACCTTTCCGATCTCCGTCATGGAAGTGGCCCTGATGGGCAGATTGTCCCGATCCCGCATCGGGCGACGATATTCCCGCAAAGACCGTTCAAAGGTTAAAGAGTCGTTAAAGAAGGCAGGGATATGGAACCACCGGCATTCACCGATCGGCAGGCTCTCAGGTGGACAGAGGCAGAGGGTTTTTATTGCCAGGGCCCTTGCCACCGACCCGGAGATCCTCTTATTAGATGAACCAACCGCCAGCGTAGACCCGGAGTTTGAGATGGACCTGTTTGATTTTTTTCGAGAACTGAACAAGCAGGTAACCATCGTGGCAATCACCCATGATGTCGGGGTAATATCCAGAAACGTAAAATCAGTGGCCTGTGTTAACAAGTCCTTAATATACCATGAAGAAGGACAAATCACCGCAGAGATGATCGATATGGCTTATCAATGTCCGGTCGATCTGATCGCCCACGGAATACCTCACCGGGTACTTCCCACCCATACGGAGAAGTAAAGAGATGTGGGAGGCCTTGCAATTTGATTTTATGAGAAATGCCCTGTTAGCGGGTGTTCTCGTCAGCATCTCGTGCGGTATCATCGGAAGCCTCGTTGTAGTCAATCGAATCGTCTTTATCTCGGGGGGTATTGCCCACGCCGCCTTTGGCGGGATCGGCCTGGCATTTTTCTTAGGGTTTTCTCCATCATTGGGGGCTACACTATTTGCAGTCGGGGTTTCTATCATCATGGGCGCGGTCAGTTTCAAGAGCAAGCACAGGGCAGATACTATCATCGGGGTCTTATGGGCAATAGGAATGGCCCTCGGTATCATACTGATCGATCTGACACCGGGCTATCACGTTGATCTGATGAGCTACCTCTTCGGAAGCATCCTAACTGTACCGGGGTCGGACATCTGGATCATAATCGTGTTAAACATAGGCATATTCCTTACAGTACTTATTTTCTACAAGGAATTTATTGCCATGTCTTACGACGAGGAATTCGCTTTTATTGTAGGTATCCCGGTAAAACCCTTATACTTCATTCTGCTCGGGATGACTGCCCTCACAGTGGTCATGACCATACAGGTTGTCGGTCTGATCTTGGTTATCGCTCTTTTAACCATCCCACCCTACATTGCAGAGAAATACACCAAGTCATTAGGCGGAATGATGGTGCTTTCATCGATCCTCGGCATCTTTTTTACACTTGGGGGCCTGTGGCTCTCCTATAGCTATGACCTTACATCCGGAGCCACTATTATCCTGGTTGCCGGAGTTGGGTTTTTTATCTTTCAGGCCATTGGCCTATTGAAAGGGAGAGGAGGAATAACGCGGTGAGTTTGGATATCTTTTCCCCCATAAAAAGAGTTAAGAAAAGAGGAAAGGCGAAAGATAACTTTGATAAAGTAATAGATATCATTGAAAAATTTGCGCCTAAGGAACACCTGTCTGAAAGGGAGGCCTTTTATTATAATTATAGGATGATGGAACAGTATAAGCGACCTCTTTTGGGGCTTCTCGAAACAGCATCTCAGATCAGCCTGCTCAAGAGCGACCAGGAAGCACATGCCCGGGAGCTATTTCCGAGACTGAAGGCATTCTATGATGTAACGGGAAAATTGACTATGGCAGAGGCGGTGGAAGACATTAGCCTTGTCAGGAGATTCCATAACTTTTTCACCCTTTTTTATGGCAGGAAAGACCTTTCAGGCGGCGATATAAGAGACTGGTTACGATGAAGACAGTCGAAATATTCAGCCCCACCAATGGCACATTCAGGACCTTCCTGAAACTCACAATGGTCAGGGGCATCAAGAAACATCGGATGGCCCTTCTTTCCGGCCGCAGGCAGACTGAGGAAGTCTTGAAGGAGTTCCCTGATAGATGCGCAGGCGTGGTCTTTTCCGAAGATCAATCTCTACCTTCTGCGGCAGAAACCGGCGATATCCGATGTTATCGTCTAAGCCGGGAGCTTTTTCACCAACTGGATCTCTTTGGTACAGGCCACCCTGTTTTGATCGTCAGGTTCGGGATTTTTCCACCATTTGTTGACGAAGAAGGCCCTCCTGGCTGCACGCTCTGTATCCCATTTCAAGACCCGGCCAATGTGGGATCAATGATCAGGGCTGCCGCGGGATTAGGTGTATCAAGGGTAGTCCTCCTGAAAGAGGCAGCCCATCCCTTCCACCCTAAATCGGTCCGGGTCGCAGGGAGCAGTATCTTCAGAGTGCCCATACTTGAAGGCCCCCCATTGAAACAACTTGCAACATCCGGGGCGCCGCTGATTACACTCTCGCCAAGGGGTGAAGACATTGCTGGATACCAATTTCCATCAAGCTTTTGTCTAATTCCAGGACTTGAAGGCCCCGGGATACCAAAGTGCTTGGAACGGGCCACCACACTCGCCATACCGATGAAAAATGGAGTGGAATCCCTCAATACGGCCATGGCCACAGGGATAGTGCTTTATCTGTGGCAGAGCGATCGGACCACAAATTGAATATTGACGATTGAATATTGAAAATTGACAAACTCATAAAAAGTCAGAAATTATCCGTTATTGTCATTCCCGTGAAGCTTGTCCTCGACTCCGATCGGGGAACGGGAATCCAGGAAAACCAACCACTAAAGATTTATATAAGAAACTTAGCGTGTTAGCGCCTTTGTTTACCCCGTAGCTCCGGGAGATGGTACTGGGGCATGAGACCGTATTTTAGGAGATCAAGAAGATGACAGACGAAAAAAGAATTCTCGCGCTCATATTGGAAAAGGACGAGACAGTGGTGGCCTCAATCGACAATACCCTGCAAAACAGGTCTTACTCAGTAACAGTCCTGTCAAAAAAAGAGGAGGCCCTCAGTCTCTTGAAGGAGAGAGTTTTTCAATTGGCCATTGTAGGCAACACTGAAGACAGCGCTTCTGTTTTTGGGATTATGAGAGAAATCGTGGCAGCATCCCCGATGACCTCTATGATACTTGTCACAGATCTTTCGGAAGAGGAAGTTGATGAAAAGGCAGAGGGCTACGGAATTTTAGGACAAATAGGGAGGGCAGTGCCGTCAGGAGACCTTGTTCAACTCCTTGACAGTCTTGAAGAAATCCTCGGGTCTTCTTAACCGGGAGCGCCTCTTTGTTCTTGCCCAAAGGCATTGAACCTGTGAACGGTTACGAATAAACAAACGGCACGAGAAGAGTAAGAAACCACAAATCTCGTGCCGCTTTCTGTCCCTGGTGAACCACTCTCGATACTACTCTTCGGGATTAACCTTGGGATTGTACTCGCTTTTCAGCTTGCTGACATCGACTTCTTCAGCTATCCCCCACCAACCCTGTTCCGCGGATTTCTTCCCGGTCTCGATTGTGGGATTCTTATAACCGAACCAACTGTATCCGAGATGCGCCCAGCTCTTATACATGGTACTATGCTCCCAGTACCCGGATTCCTTAGCTGCAGCGCCACAACCGGCCAAAAAGAGTCCAATTAAAAGCAATACCCCTATTTTTTTCATCTTTTCTACCTCCTTAATCGATTTTTCCGCCTCTGGCGGATTTAACAAAAATTCCCCAATATATTTATTCCGGATAATTTGAGAGTAAACTAAAGTTTGACAAACTCGTAAAAAGTCAGAAAGCACCCGTTATTGTCATTCCCGTGAAAACGGGAATCCAGTAAAATCAAATAGTTCTGGACTCCCGCTCCCCGATCAGGTCGAGGACAAGCTTCGCGGGAGTGACGGCCTTAGAGACTTTTTACGAGACCATCAATTTTAGGCACTTTAGGCACTTCAAACTTGTTTAATCCCTAAAATCTAATAGTCAAGGCCAACCCCTCTGGCCCCTTCTTCGAAGTGAGAAGATGAAGGTCAAGCCGGTCTCTAAACCCTTTTCGAAAATTATCCCTCACCTTCCTGTTCCACTTGTGTGTCACATTCACAGCGCTGTAGATATTTCCTGTATACCATCCTACTTCAAAAAACGCCAGGATGCCACCCAAAACATTGTGGTCTTGACGAAAAGATTCTATCGTAGCCCAAATAAAAAGTCCATTCAAGAGAAATGCGACGATGGCGTCTTTGTACCGTGACACATAAGCGTGTCCCAGACCGGGGAGAATACCCGCCATTATACCGGCATATACAGGGTCTTTATATGGGAGCAGTTCCCCTTTGAGGCTTTCTACTGAAAGATACTTAGCGCTATCATAAAGCCGGCTCCCCATTTCCACCTTTTTGAAATCTTCAGATGCCTCCTGCCATCTGTTCTCCTGCATCCTGGTCCATCCAAGCCGATAACGGGCTGCATTTTGCAATCGCCGGGAGGGATATCGCTCCAATACCTGCCCAAAGTAGTATTTCGCCTCGTCTGATGCTCCCTGTTCATAGTAGGACTCACCGATCAAAAAGAGTGCCTTTCCGGCAAAAGGGCTGTGAGGGTCATCCCCGACAGTCCGCAGAAAAACCTTCCTCGCGTTTTTATATCGGCCATCCTTGAGATAACAGATGCCGATCAAATGACGAGCCTGCGAGACTCGTCTATCCTTCGGGAAAAAATATATAAATCGGTCAAACTCACTGATTGCCCGGCCATATTCACCCGTTTCCATATAGGATTGCGCGAAATCAAACTGCTTATCACTATCGATTATTAGTTGCCCAGGAAGAGCAGAAGACACACATACTAAAAGGAGACTCAAGCCTGCGATCACACAAGATAAGACTTTAATCCTAATCTTGCCCATCTTTTGAATACCACCAAAAATCATTATTTTCAACCGGATCAAGGATCTTGAGCCGCCCATTACGCCTCACAAGGGGAGAAACAGACCCTTCGTCTCCTTCGTGAATCAGACGATCAACGGTCATCACCCACCCCACAAAAAAACCGTGTTTCCTAAAGGCCTGGGCACTGTACGATGAGCAAGTGGGATTGCTCGGACACCTGTCTCCGTCCACCGCTGAAATGTGCTCTGAAAAAAACGAGGCAAACCAGGCACCGATGTTAATGTCAGACTCAGCCCTGTCGACCGAATTATCCGTTTTGATCTCATCTATTCCGGTTCCGGAGTTCTCACCGCATAAACCTTGGTTGAGATTCGGAAAACTGCTGAATAGAGCAAGAAAGAGAATAACCTTGCCTAACAGGGATAAAAAATTGAGCATTGCACATTGAATATTGAATATTTGAGGGATCTGCTTCGGCCCTTCCTGAGCACAAAAAATATGGATATTTTGGCGAGAGACGCCTGTTCCGAGTTTTCTGAATAGGCACATAAGCTATCGATAAGGCACTCCCAAGATTGAGGCAACCATCAGTTTGTTGCGATTGCGCCCTTCCGTAAACCCCGAGTCTAACCCAACTTGTTGCGAATCGACTTAATTCAACACTAATGAACTGCCGCAAATAAGTCAAGGTGTTCACGATAACTTATTAACTTATGTTGATTATTTCTTGACGTTACACGATTTTCCCTATATTCTCTCCTATTATTATAATTTAAAAATTTGTGTAACCTGGGTAAGCTTGAAGCTAATTTCGAGTTTCACGCAGCTATCGCCGCATAAAGGACAAAACAGTATAACTTCAAATCCCGCCTTGGGCGGGACTTAACCACTCAACTCGACCACTTAACAAGGTCGGTAATTACAAGGAGAAACTAAATGGCCTGGGACTGGGATAAACTGCAAAAACAGAAAAAGAGTTCGTCAGGCGGCTCCCCCGGAGCCCCTCCCTCCATGGAGGAGGTCTTTGAAAGGATCAAGGGCGTGAGGAAGAAATTCCCCGGCGGGACGTGGATCATTATTGTCGCGATTATCCTCCTTTTCTTTGGCTCAAGCTGTTTTTTTACAGTGGCGGTTGATGAGGTGGGGGTTATCCAGAGATTTGGAAAATACGTAAGGACCACACAACCGGGGTTGAATTTCAAGCTGCCGAGAGGAATAGAAAAGGTAACCAAGGTAAAGGTCAAATATGTGTTTAAGGAAGAATTCGGGTTCCGAACCCTCAAGGCCGGTGTGAGGACACGCTATGCATCAGGTTCCTCATACCAAAACGAGTCCCTTATGTTAACCGGGGACCTCAACGTGGCCCTGGTCCCCTGGATCGTGCAATATCGGATAAAGAACCCTTTCGATTATCTGTTTAAGGTCCACAACATCAGGGCCACTTTCAGGGATCTGGCTGAGTCCAGCATGCGTTTGGTCGTAGGCGACAGCAGTGTCAATGAGGTTATAAGCAAGCGTGAAGAAATTTCTATCAAAGCCAAGGCCCTGCTACAAAAAGTTTTGGATGAGGCCCAAACCGGCATCAAAGTAGTCACCGTGGAGATGAAAAAGACTAATGTCCCTGAGCCGGTTCAGCCCTCCTTTAATGAAGTTAACCAGGCGGTTCAGGAGAAGGAAAGGATGATCTATCAGGCCAAGGAGGCATACAACAAGGTTATTCCCGCGGCCAAGGGAAACGCTGAAAAGACCATTAAGGCCGCAGAGGGGTATGCCCTTGACCGTGTTAATCGGGCAAAGGGTGATGCTGCAAGATTCCTTGACATGTACAACTCCTATGCAAAGGCCGAAAATGTCACCCGCAGACGTCTATATTTAGAGGCTATGGAAAAGATTTTACCAAAGCTCGGAGACAAATACATCGTAGACTCTGAACAGAAAAATCTTCTCCCATTACTCACCCTCGGGAAACCAGAAGGAGGGAAAAAATGAAATTAAAATTCCTGCTCATTCCGGCAATTATCATACTGATCGCCATTTTCTCAGGGGCCTATATAATAGATGAAACCGAGCAAGTGATAATTACCCAGTTCGGTAAGGCTATTGGGAAGGCAAAAAAAGATCCGGGGCTCTATTTTAAGATCCCGGTTTTCCAGCAGGCCAACTTTTTCCCCAAGAACCTGCTTGAATGGGATGGGGATCCAGGACAGGTCCCCACCTTAGACAAAACCTATATCTATGTGGACACATTTGCGCGATGGAAGATAGGAGACCCCTTGAAGTTCTTCCAGACGGTCAGCAACGTGATGGGCGCCCTGGCCCGCTTGGATGATATCATTGACCCCGCGGTCAGAAACTTCATCACCTCTTATCCCCTCATCGAAACGGTCAGGAATACCAACCGGGAATTGGATATAGATGAGGAAGGCGTAGGCCATGCCGACGAAGAGAGACCCTTAGGCGCGGTCGCAACGGGAAGAGAAAAGATCACCCAAGGGATTATGGCGCAAGCCCAGCCCAAATTAGTGGCTTTCGGCATAGAGTTAGTGGATGTGCAGATAAAACGGCTAAACTATGTGGAGCAGGTACGCAAGTCGGTTTACGGGAGGATGATTGCCGAAAGAAAGCAGATTGCCCAGAAATTCCGCTCAGAAGGGGAGGGCGAGGCCCGTATAATCGAGGGTAACCGGGAAAAGGAGCTGAAAAGAATCACCTCCGAGGCTTATAGGACTGCCCAGGAGAAAATGGGTAAGGCGGATGCCGAATCTACCATGATCTATGCCCAGGCCTATAATCAGGGCCCCGAATTTTACTCCTTTGTTAAATCGTTGGATGTGTATGAAAAGACCATGGATAAGGAAAGCTCGCTTCTCCTTTCAACCGATTCGGACTTCCTGAAATTCTTCAAGAGTTATAAGGCCAGAGAATAAAATAAGTGCCTAAAGTGAGCTAAAGTGTCTAAAGTGCACTAAAGTTGATAAGCGTGTAAAAAGTCAGCAAGCAGCCATTATTGTCATTCCCGCGAACGCGGGAATCCAGGGAAATCAGTCCCGCCGCAGCGGGAGGCTCCCGCGTTCGTGGGAGTGACGGCTTTGCGTGAGGCTGTATTTCAGCCCCGGTCTATCCGGGTTGGGAGCTACAAAATGGTAAGAACAGAGATATCACTCTTCCTCAAAAACGTCCCCGGCGAACTTGGAAAACTGGCAAGCATGTTAGCTGAAGCCGGGATCAACATCGATGCTTTGACTATCCAGGATGCCTCTGAATATGTCCAGGCCCTATTTAAGGCAAGAGGGAAGTCCCTTAAAAGAATTGCGCCGGCAGCGAGCTACGGTTCCATGAAAAAGGACTCGGCCGATCATGCACTGATCCGGCTTCTGGTTGAGGATACTGACAGGGCTATCGATTTCTTGTCCAAGGCAGGTTTCACATTCGATATCATGCCGGTCATTGCATTAAAGATAGATAACAGGCCGGGCAGTCTCGCTGAAATGGCCAAAAAATTCGGTGAGGAAGGGGTTAACATCAATTACGTATATGGATCAGCCTTGCCCGGAGACAGTAAATCCCTCTTCATATTCTGCCCCGAAGACATTGAACTCGCTGCCAAGATCTTTAAGGATTAGGCCACCGCACTCCCATTGGCGCTAAGTTAGTTTTTTGGCGGATAGACTGAAATGAACATCGAACGTCCAACATCGAATTTTGAATGGAAAAAGATGAAAAAGAGAGTTTAGAAAATCTAAACTACAAAATGATATTTTACAGAAACAGACAAATTAATTAAGATTTTAGTTGCGAGTATCAAAACGGCTGAAAAGAAAAGGAACTGGTCATTTAGAATTCGACATTGTTTTTTTATTCGATGTTGGACGTTCGATGTTCGATGTCGGAGTCTTCGCTTACCTGGACGTTCATCTTACAAATCAACTTAGTGCTTATGCCGCACACTCCCTAAAGTCGACGATCTTGAGCTGAATCTTCTCAGATCCCTGCCATCTGTTCAATCCTGGGGTGAAAATTATATCAACCCTCTTCCCATTAAGGGGATGGTGGTGGCCGAAGCCGAAGGCGATTGCCTCCAAAGTCGTATCTCCCTGGCGTAACCTGAGTTTTAGATGACGCTCCCCCACAACACGTGATCCTGAGACATGGAGTGACCGTGCCCGGAAAACCGGCTCAGGGTTTTCCTGACCAAAAGGGGAAAGAGCTGCTATTTGATCGATCATTTCATGGCCTATCTCTTTAAGAAACAGATCGGAATCTACCTCAATGGTAGGGACAAGATCTTCCACAGTCATTTCTTTTTCGGCAAGCCCTTCCAGCTCACGTTTGAGGATCTCAAGGTTCTCTTCATCTAACCTGAAACCTGCTGCGTAGGCGTGTCCGCCGAATTTCTGAAAAAGGGGTGTAAGTCGACTCAAGGCCTTATAAAGATTGAAACCGTCGATGCTCCTCCCCGATCCAGTGGCAATCCCATCTCTGACACCAACAACCAATGAGGGGCGATGGTATCTTTCCACAAGCCTTGATGCAACAATGCCTAAAACCCCCTGATGCCAGTTTTCTCCCCACAAGAGAAGGGTTCTGCGATCGGCAATCTGCCCCTCGCTCCTGATCATATCCTCTATCCGATCGAGTATGCTTTGTTCCAGTCTCTGGCGCCGGCCGTTTTCAACGTTGACCTTCAAGGCGAGCTCCTTGGCCTCCTGACCTTCGGTAACGGTCAGGATTTGGAGCCCGGCATCGGAATCACCCAGCCTCCCCGGGGCGTTAAGGCGGGGGGCAAGCCTGAACGCGAGATCATCAGAAGATATCTCCGAACTCTTAACACTCGCCACATCCATCATGGCCCTTATCCCGGGCCATCTTGAGTCGGCCATACGTCTTATACCGCCCCTAACAAGCATCCTGTTCTGACCTAAAAGCGGCACCCTGTCTGCAATGGTTCCCAAGGCCACCAGATCAAGATATTCCCTCAGATCAGGCTCGGACCGGCCCTTGAACCAACCCTGGTCCCTCAAGGCAGCCCTGATTGCAACAGCTAAGAAGAAAGCCAGGCCCACTCCTGCAAGATCTTTGAAGGGAAAGGGGCAGTCAGGTTGGTGAGGGTTGACTACCGGACAGTTGAGCCGGGATTCCCCTGACATCTGATGATGATCAGTAACAACCACCTCTAGCCCCAGGCCCTTTGCCAGATCTATTTCTCTTGCACCAGAGATACCGCAGTCCACTGTGATGATGAGTCCTGTCCCGTTACTGCCGATCAGCTCAATGGCCTCACTGTTAAGGCCATAACCCTCTTCCAGCCGGTTGGGGACGTAAGATGTCACAGGTATGCCGAGATCCGAAAAAAAATGCAAAAGAACCGCCGTTGCAGTGAGCCCGTCCGCATCGTAATCTCCATATATGGTGATTTTTTCACGGGTCTCCATGGCAGCAAGGATGGTTTTTACCGCACTGTCCATCCCCTTCATGAGCATCGGATCAGCCATTTGGGATAAGCGGGGTGAGAGGAAAGATTGCGCAACTGTGCTCTCCGTAATGCCACGGTTGATTAGCAGTTGCGCCTGTAAGGGGGTAATGTCGGCCTTGCGGGCAAGTTGAGAAGCGTCAGGGGAAGCGGGTTTTAGTTTCCAGACTTTATTTTGAGACACGGCAGCGTTTCCCGCTGAAAGCGGGATTAAGGGTTTCCAGGACCTTTTCTATGGCTTTCACATCTTCGGGAACATCAACTTCAATCGAGTCATGAATAGTCTCTAAGACCTTGATCCTATATCCATGTTCCAGGGCCCTCAACTGTTCAAGCTTTTCCAAGCGTTCGAGCGTTCCTTCATCAAGGGAGGTGAACCGCATCAGAAAATCCATACGGAAGCAGTAGAACCCAAGATGCTTGTAATAAACCCCATCGGGCCTTCCATCACGGCAAAAAGGGATGGAACAGCGGGAAAAATATATTGCAAATCCCTCTCTGTCTGTAACAACCTTAACATGATTGGGATTTTGAATATCCCTTTTATCCCTGATCTTATATTTCAACGTGCTCATCGGTATCGCCCTGTCATCTATAAGTGGTTCAACCATATCGGTAACGACTGATGGATGAAATGACGGCTGATCACCCTGGATATTCACAACGAGATCATCATCCTGTAGACCCATCTTCAGGGCTGCCTCACCGATGCGGTCCGTGCCGGAACGATGTGTTTTCGCAGTAATAACGGCCTCGCCCCCGAACTGATTAACGCAGTCTGCGATCCGGTCATCGTCCGTTGCAACGTAGACCGCTGAAAGCTCAGGGCATGAAAGGGCGCGTTCATAGGTGTGTTGAATCATCGGTTTGCCGGAGATCAACGCTAAAGGTTTCCCGGGAAAACGGCTTGAATCGTATCTTGCCGGTATAAAAGCAAATATTTTCATCTACACCCTAACCCGGATAAACCGGGGCCAAAAAGGTCTCTCGCAAAGGCGCAAAGCTCGCAAATAAAAACAATGCAAAAATATTAACCGAAACTCAGTGCCTCTGCAGGAGTAACAACTGGTACCTGCCTAATCCTCCAACCCCTTGTTTTTCAATCAACAATCGTCAATCATCAATCCAATAGCTTGCGCAGGCAGAATCAGACTCCCATGCGGTGACGTTGCTGATCTTAACATTTTTGGTGTTCAGTTTACGTGAGATTGATTCAAATATATGGCGGGAAATATTCTCTGAGGATGGTTCGAGATTCTCGAAGGACGCCAATTCATTTAAAAATTTGTGGTCCAGTTCATCTATTACCCTTTTTGTCTCGCCTTTTATCACCCTGAAATCGATCAGCAGGCCATCCTTTCCCAATTCACTGCCAGTAACAGACACCTCTATCTTCCAGTTATGCCCATGCAGGTTCTCACATCCGCCCTCAAGTCCTCTAAGTTGGTGTGCCGCAGCAAACTGGGTGGATATTTTCAGTTCGTACATGCGTTTTATCCCTCACTTACCCTTCTCTTCCTTTTTTTCTTCATCCGTTTTCTCCGCTTCCACTGCCGGGGCTTCTTCTTGATCTTCTACCGCAGCTGTTTCTTCTTGATCTTCTACTGCAGCCGCTTCTTCCTCAGTCTTCCCACACTCGGTACATTTACCATTAACTATGATCCCTGTGCAGGCCCCATTTGGGCATAAGACCCGATCGTCAAGATCAAAATCGTCATCATATTCAAGAAAATCCTCATCCCGGGGAATCTCTTCCAGATCTTCCTTCAGAGGGACCCCGCATGCCATACAATAATTTGCATCCTCAAGAACCATCTCCCCGCACTTGGGGCAGGGAGAACCCGGGAGCTCTTTTTCACAATGTGGACATTTCATGCCTAATAACCTCCTTTTTTCAAATGAGCGTTTCCCCCTCCAATCAGGGGAAGCTGATCGATAGAACCACTTTTTCGGTGAGGAGTATAGGGAAATTGGGGTTGAGTGTCAAACATTAATGAGGTTTGCTCAGGGAAACGTCCGTTCACAGGTTTCCCGCCCAGCGGGATCTGTAAACGCTTATTTTTTCTTTGCGAACTTTGTTTACCCCGTAGGTCCGGGAGATCGTACTGGGGCGTGAGGCCTTTTCGGTTCAGGTTTGTCCGGTTTAATGTTATAGTATTTCTAACTTTGAGAGAAATGGAAAATTCAGGAAAGCGCAGTCGTGAAAGGAGGCTCAATATGAAAAATCGCAATTTTTTGCTTCAGTCGGTGTTTATTGCATTTCTGTTCAGTGTAATCGTCCCCTCAGGAATCAATGCAGAGATCGAAGGATCGACCGGGGGTCAGTTAAACCTTAGGAAGGTGGCTCTGTTCAAAAGCGGTGTGGGCTATTTTGAACTGCGGGGAAGTGTGGAGGCAGGGAAGGAGATTGAACTCCATTTTAAACGCGAACAGATGAATGACCTGCTCAAAAGCCTTACCATACTTAATTTGAGTGGGGGAGAGGTCGGCAGTATCGTTTATGACAGCACAAAGACCGCAAAGCAGCAGTTGAGCGATTACGCCTTTAATCTCCGAAAGGACGATGGCCTGCCGCAGGTGTTGGAGCAATTACAGGGAAGCAAGATTGAACTGATAATCGGAAGCACTGCCATAACAGGGACCATAGTCGGTGTGGAAACGCGGGTCACCATGGAAAATAAGATAAAGATTCCACGTTTTTATCTGAGCATCATGGACAGCAATGGTCAACTGCGCAGTTTCGACACCAATGAAATTAGCGGTGTAAGATTCCTTGATCAAAGACTTAACCAGGACATAAAAAGGTATCTGACGATCCTCTTTCAGAAGCACCGAAAGGATGAAAAAGCCGTTCTCATAACGCCAACGGGAGAAGGAAAGCAGGAGCTTCTAATGAGTTACGTGACAGAAGTTCCCGTATGGAAAGCGACTTATCGCATTATAATACCGGAGGGTAATAAAGATATCAAACCGTTTCTCCAGGGATGGGCCATTATTGATAATGTGAGCGGGGAGGATTGGAAAAATGTGCAACTTTCCCTAATCAGCGGGTTGCCCATATCGTTTATCCAGAATCTTTATGACCCCCAATTCAAAAAGCGACCGGTCGTTAAATGGGAAAAGGAGGCCCTGTTGGCGCCGGCAGTCCCGGAAGCGGGGATGCGTGCGGACCGGATGGTGGCAGCCGCGGCTCCAATGGCCAAATCTAAACAAAGACGAGTGCAATCCTTTGCCGCAGAGAGAGAGATGAAGGAGATGCGCCTTGAAGGAGCAAATTTTGATGAGAGGATGCGGGAATTAAAAGTAGCAACAGTTACCCGTGAGAAGGGAGAGATGTTTGAATACAGGATTGACCACCCTGTTACAATAGGACAAAACCGCTCTGCCTTGGTACCGATTGTGGCAGCCGAGATCGAGGGCCAGGCAGTCGATCTCTACAACGAGAAAATACGGGCGGATAACCCCCTCGCAGCGGTGAGGCTGAAAAACAGCACGGGTTTGACATTGGAAGGGGGTCCATTGACCGTTTTCCAGGGAGGCAGCTATGCAGGTGACGCATTGGTCAAGACCTTTAAACCGGATGAACAACGTTACATCACCTTTGCCGTTGATCTGGGTCTCCGCGTCAATACCAAAGTGGGAAGTAAGAGCGAACAGATTAACCGGGTGGTCATCAACCGCGGCATTATCCGCATGAAGAGGGGGATCATTGAGACGAAGACATACAACCTTGACAACAAGAACGCCCGCTCAAAGACCGTTGTCATCGAGCATCCCTTTCACGCAAATTGGAAACTTCTTAATAAAGAAAAACCGATCGAGATAACCGATAACTACCTCCGTTTTGAAGTCAAGGCCCCCGGACTGAAAGTAACAAAATTCAGTGTCAGGGAGATGAGGGAAAGTTGGGAACGGATAATGATAACCAACCTGACGCCGGATCAAATAATTGTCCTGGCCCGCAAGAAATATCTTACTGAAAACACACAGAACAAATTGCAGAAAATCGTCGCCCTCAAATCGGAAATCAGCAGCATTGACAGGGGCCTCAAGACTATACAAAAAGAGCGGGGCCAAATATTCGAGGATCAGAAAAGGCTCAGGGAAAATCTGAGGGGCTTAAGGCAGACAACAGAAGAAAAAGGCCTCCGGAACCGGTATGTTAAACGACTTAACCAGCAGGAAACTCGATTGGAGGAACTGCGCAAAGGGGAAAAGAAGTTGAATCAGGAGTTCAAAACCAAACAGGGCGAGCTGGAAAAAATGATCGTGACCCTTGAGCAGGATTTGAGCGTCCAAGATTGACAAACTGGTAAGAAGTCGAAAAGCACCTGTTATCGTCATTCCCGCGAAAGCGGGAATCCAGTAAAATCAATCTCGCGGGAGTGACGGCCTTGGAGACTTTTTACGCAACCATCAAGATTCATAATCACTATTTTCCTGGATGGACGATGATACGATCCCCGGGATGAATGGGGTGTTTAAGATCAATTCGGTTCCAGATGATAAGGGCGGCTAAGGGAATATTGAATTTCTCGGCAATAGAGGAGAGATTGTCTCCCTTCCTGACAACGTAGATCCGTTCATTTTGGCCTAAGGAGGATCTCTTGACAAGCCGCTTATATCGTTTTTGGAACCCCGTGGATGCAGCTTTGGGCACGTGTATCTCATGAGTTCCCGAAGCGAGATAGTGACCCCTTATTTCCGGATTGAGGTCCTTGATGACTTTAAAATGGGTCTTTGCCGCCTCTGCCACAATCCGAATAGGTACCTCCCCAACAGATTTTATACGGACCTTATCAAATGCCAAAGGGGGGTAATAGTCATCTTTTTGCAGTTTAAAACCGAACTTTTCAGGTTCTGAAAGGATTATCTTTATGGAGAGGATCCTGAACAGAAACCGCTGCGTTTCAAGGGGGAGATAAAGCTGGTAGTAATCATCGGTCTGCTGTTCCAGTATCTCAGACATAAGCCCCTTTTCGCCCATATTATATGCAGCGGCTGCAAGGGTCCAGGACCCGAATTCCTCATGGAGATCCTTAAAATATTTGATCGCGGCGCCGGTTGATGCAAACAGATTACGTCGCTCATCAATCCGGCGGTTAATAGTTAGTCCGTATTTTCGCCCAGTCTGCCTCATGAATTGCCAGAATCCCATGGCCCCCTTTTTTGACCCTGCATGTGGCCTGAGGGCGCTCTCGGCAACTGCAACATATTTGAGATCGTCTGGCAGGCCGTTTTTTTTAAGCATCTTTTCAATATATGGCATATAACGTTGAGAGCGTTTCAGCCACAAGACTACCTGCGAACGGTTCCAGAGAGAGAGAAGAAACTCCTTTTCAAAGCGTTCTTTAAC
>Ga0222626_1000538_pt1 | contig 21367 bp, 23 predicted proteins | sample AntAcemetageno91_FD_179862 | JGI IMG/M metagenome (GOLD analysis project Ga0222626, IMG submission 179862) | Saline water microbial communities from Ace Lake, Antarctica - #91 | ecosystem: Environmental > Aquatic > Non-marine Saline and Alkaline > Saline | place: Antarctica: Ace Lake | collected...
GTCTGGAATACATTTACAGGAAAACAATTCCTCATCATCAGTATTGTAGACTGGTAAACTAAAACCAAAAGCTAATCCTCTATCCACTAATGTTGGTTTTCCTTGTCCTGTAATTCGTGAATAATTAAAAAGAAATGTATCAATTTTATATACTTTTGCTGTTCCGTTGAGTACTACTTCTCCATCTTCTTTTAATTCTAAATAATTACCACTATCAATTTCGTGTCCAATTCTAAAACTTCCATCATCTAAATGTTGTAATTTTCCATTGGCATATTTTTGCCCCATATAATTTAGTTAGTTGAATAATTAAATATATATCTTGTTACTTTACTAGCACCTAATCTATTTTTAATTACTGCTCCGGTTCCACCATCATACACACATAAATTTGCGTCTGTATCAGTTGTAGCTGTATTAGTTGAACCATAAATTGAAGTTATTGTTCCATCTGCTTGAACATTTACTTTCATATATTCTGCATCAATCCATACTTCTAACATTCCTGCTACTTCTGTTTCAAGAGCAATAGTTCCATCATCTGCTACAGTTTCACTTGATTTAGCTTCTTTAAGACCATTGTATTCAAATATTCCATCATTATATATTGTTTGTCTAATAACAGAAGAATTAGTACCATCTGGAGTTGTAGCAAACTCTAATTTTGTTGGCATATCCTCTGTTCCAGCAGTTCCATCAAGTCTTGCAAATATAGTAGCACCATTTATGTACGCTCCACCAGAACCCTCCGTGCCATCATATCCAGAAAATACAATACCACCAAGCACATCGTCGGCAGGGATAATTGTTTTTGCTGCACCAGTTCCACCAGACCTATTAAATATAAACAATGGGTTTCCATCAACCCTATTGTGTTCAAGTATCATATCCGCATCATCGTCAGATTGAATATGAAATATCTCATCAGGGCTATCTGTTCCAATACCTATTCTACCATCACTTTTAATCGTCATTCTTGTTAAAGGAAAAGTAGTTCCATCAGGAGAAGTTTTAAGTTCAATCCTACCAGGCATATCGTCTACTCCAGGAGTTCCATCAACAAGAAATGCAATCTGTGCAGCATCTTTGTAAGCAGCCCCATCATATCCGTGTCCTGCTATCCTACCAAGTGGCAAACCATCAGTTACTATTGTTTTTGTAGTCAAATCTCCCCTTGCTCTATCAAATATAAATAATGGGTCGCCATCATCTTTTGCGTGTTCTAATACCATATCAGCATCAGTTTCAGAAGCTATGTGGAATAATTCATCACCAAAAGTTGAGGTATCACCAATTCTAACTTTACTAGCAAAATACGCTTTCCCGTCAGTATCTAAAGTAAATACACTTGCGTTATCGCTATCAACTCCCTTTATTATATTTGTAGTTCCATTATTTGTTGAACCTCCGACTACTAATCTTGCATCTGTTACGCTGTTAGTTCCTATTGCAAAATGTCCATAAGCAGCACTTTCACCTAAATTCCAATTAGAAACAACACCACCATCTCCACCTGTTCCTGCTCCTTGATTGGTTTCAATATATAAAGTTCCAGCGTTCCCTTGTGTATCAGCTGCTCCTAATTTAAGACTTATACCTCCACCATCACCAGTATCGGCTGCATCAGAAGCTTCTAATTTAATATCGTTTGCATTACCAGCAGACATTGTCACACTTCCAATATTTAAGTCTTGGTCAAGTGATACTAAACTCTGGTCCCAGTCATCGCCAGTAAAAGTAATACCTATATTAAATCCACTTCCACCTGCTGTTTTATCAAGATTATAATATTCTCCAAATAATAATGAACTAGCGTCATCACTCGCATTTGTTATAAGATTTGTTTGTTTACCATATAATATTTCATCTGCTCCAAGTCCTCCAGATGTTGCAGTAACATTTGATAATATTTCACTATCAGCTAAAGTATCTGCAAGTGTAGTATTACCAGTCATAGAAATATCACCGTTACTCTTGATGTTAAATTTACTACTAGCACCTACTAATAAATCCATTAAGTAAACATCATTCCAACCTGTTGTATCTGTTTCTGTTAAAATTCCTTTAATCATTCTATAAGTATCAGAACCACCAGCTGCACCACTATCATTTAATGATTGACTAATACCAATTCCAAAGTCATCAGCACTACCAGAAGTCAAAGTTGTTGGTGTTACTTGAGCTTTTAAACCTGCAAGAGTTAAAGCATTACTTGAACCTGCACCAACTGTTAAAGCTCCATTACCATAATAATTACCATCTTTATCAACATAAGATTTTAAGTCAGTAAAGTTATTATTATAAAAAGTCATTAATTTATCTCCAGCTGTTGTAAAATTTGTTGAATTACCAATCTTAACACCAATACCAGAACCATCACTAGCGTCTTGCCCTGCTATGCTTACTGCTTGAGCATTACGAGAAACAAAGTAATTAGTTTTAATTTGGTCATTGGCAAAAATTGCAGAAAAATTACCATTAGAAGTAAACCCAATCTCACCAGAGCCAAGTAAATAATAACCAGTTGAAGTATTAGTTGCCCAAGTAACCGAGGGGTCTGTAAAAGTTCCATCAGCCAAAAATATTTGGTCTGTAAAAATATTTGTTCCTACAATAGTTGGAAGAAATGCTGAACCATTTACTGTTAAATCTTGGAGTGTAGTTGATGCTGTTACACTTAAATCAGCATTATTTAAGTCTACAAGCTCTATATCGTCTTGAGCTTGAGCAGTTATCACACCACCTATATCTTTCTTTTTAAAGCCAGAGTTCTCTGTTCTAGCACCAACCATTGGTGTTATACATTTTTCTAGTTCTAAGTTTTGTTCTGGTGTACCTGAATAATTTTCAATACCACAGCTTTCTGCCATAGGTATTCTTTCTTGTAAAGTTGGTAGTTCTAATCCTCGGTCATCATAGTAAGACCAAAGACTAGCGGAAGCAGTACCAGCTACCATTACTCCGAATACTGCTAGGAATGTGAAAAGTTTTGTTTTCATAAGTTTTTTATTATTAGTTGCTTTTTTAAGCTATTGACAAGTTTATTTATTTATGTTATGCTTTAGTGTTATAATTAAATTATATGGGATTACTTATTACAATTTTATTTATAGTGTTACTATTTACTAATCCTCTAGTAGCAATATTTTTATTCGCTTTGCTCTGTTACTTCGGTTCAAAAGCTACTAATTATTAGATACAAATTCACTAAAAGCTCTCTTGATTAATTCGTTAGAATCATTAGCTTTTTTTAATTGTCTGCCAAGAGTTAATCTTGCAGCTGCCCTAGCCTTAGCTTTAACACCACCTGTAAATAAATCTGCTACTGCCTGTGTCTTAGTAAGAATATCAGCAAGTCCTTCAGGATTCTGTCTTTCAAATACTATAGCTCTCTTTAATATATCATTTTCAATAGAAGATAAAGCCCCATATTTAATCTTCAAATCCTTAAACTCATCTGGTAAATCAGAGAGTTTTTTATTTAGTTGGTCTCCAATCTCACGAGTGATTAGTTTTTTAGCTTCTTTTGCTTGTTTACTTAAATCTAATTCTCCAAATAAACCATCAAGTTCAGCATTCAGTAATTGTTTCGTTCTTTCTGCATCTATTATGCTTATATTATCTCCCTGTCTAATTAAATCTTCTGCTATCTTTGTTAATTGTTTCGCAGCATTTGGATTTGTTCTAAGTAGTGCAGGGTCTTCTGCTCTATCTAATATCTTAATTGCTATTTCTACTAAATCAATTTCTTTACCAGCTTCTTCACCTGCTTTTAAACCGTTACTAATTTCTCCCCAAACTTTCTTTTTAGTATCATAGACTGCATCTGCATAGCTTTTTAAATCTGTTGGTGTAAAACCATTTTCAACAATAGTTTTATTAGCTAATTCCATTTGTGATTTAGCCCTTGCTAGGTTCATTCCTTTTTTAATTCTTGGTTTTACTGCTCTAAAAGTCATATCAACTGATGGAGTATCCCCTGGAAGACCAACCATTATCTTAATATCATCTAAAGCACCTGTTATATTAGGATTGTTCTTAAAATCTTTTACATCAGAAATTTTTTTAGTAATACCTTCTTTTACGCTTGTAGCTATTGGTGTTTCTCTTAAAGGTAAAGCATTCCTTACATTTTTAATTCTTTCTGTAACTGATTTTGTAGTATCAAATGTTCTCTCCGCTACCTTTCCAGCTGTTTCAACAGCTTGTCTACCTGCAATCTCACCAACCTTTTTAGTAGTACCTGCTGTAGCAATATCAACTGCTAAACCACTAATACCAAGTAATGAATCAATGTCTCTTTTACTTTTATCATCTAGGCTTTCGTATTTCTCTAGAAATGTTCCTACAGGAGAACCAACAGCTTCATCAATGCTTTGTGCTACAGGTATAACTTTTTGTACAGCAGATTCTAAACCTGCCTTTACTTGTTCTTCTCTTTTCTTTGGTAAAAGAACTTTTAATCCACCTGTAAACACATCACCTATACCTCTTGATATACCACCTGCTACAGTTCCAAATGCTTGTCCAAAACTTCTTAATTTACCTTGTTCACCTCTTTGTTCTGCATCAGCAATACCCTGTATCTTTTCTTGTGTTTCTCCAACTGTACCTTTTAAAGCACCAAAAGTTTGTTTAATGTCTTGTCCTGTTTCTTGTAGTCTGGTTTGTGGTTTTGCTGTTACACCACTAAAAGCATTGATACCTTCTTGTCCGTATCTTTTTTTAAATTGTTCTGGTGTTAATATAACTGCCATATTTAGTTTATTATTTTATAATTACCATCAGGTTGTAATTCAACAATTGACCCATCTCCCATAGTTCTGAAGCTATCTCCACCTTTTCTTTCAATAGCAGTCTGATAAAATTGCTTAATTATGTTTAATTGTTTTTTAAATTCTTTTTCACTAGACCTATACCCAACTAATGTATTCTTACCCTCATTACTATTTGGTGTAACACCACCAAACACACCTGGTTCTCTGTACATTGCGAAGTTATTTATGGCTGTCGCTGCATTTGATAACATCTGTAATTCAACATTACTCAAAGCACCGAATGTTGCTCCTGCTTTTTTAGCTTCTATTAATTTATCTAGTGTTAATTGGTCTGTAACATTTTTCATATTACCTAAAACATCCCAATAATCACCAAACTGTCTCCCAACATTAAGACTTCCCCAATCTGTATCAGCAAAACCTCTACCAACTATATCATTAAGAGACCCACTATTTAATATTCCATCAATTGTAGTTATTTTTTGTTTATCATTGGTAGTGCTTTCAGTGTCAGTTTCTTTTGGTGCTGTTGACAATGCTATAATTAAGGCTTTCTTTTTAGATTCTGTAATTTGTTTTAAAGCTTGGTCATCTGTTAAATCACCAGAGTTTACTCTGTTTAAATAACCTTGTACTTCTGAATCTGTTTGTGTCCCTTGTGGTATTACAGTTCCTTTTTGTGCCATTAATGCACCCATAGCATTTAATCCTGCTTGAGGTGTAGGGAATCTAGTGTAATTACCTGATTCTGGTAGACCTGTTATACCATCAATACCACCTCTACCAGTTCCTTTTACACCATTATAAGGTGCATTTTGCCATTGTGTACCTTTTGACCAAGTAAGACCAGCAAAGTTATTATTTTTCTTAGCTACTGGAGAATTACCACCTGTTGATTCTTGCACAACCATTGCCATTAATGCTTCCCAAGACACACCAGTTTTAGCTGATGTTTCTCTAATCATATCTGCTGTAAGTCCAGGAGTAAATTGTTTAACCTTAGCATCAATATTTTCATCAGTTACTTTTCCTATATCATCAGATGCCTTTTGCATTGATGCAGCTTTCCCTTGGTCAGTAGCCCAACCTTCAATATTCCAAGATATACCATTTGCATCTGTAAAGTATGTATCAGATTCACTCACTTGATTTGGAGAAGTTAAAGTACCTAAATTTTTATCAAGTATCATATCTTCACCATTAAAGTTTACTACACTATAATCTCCATCAACTCCAGTAGAAGGTATATTAGTTCCATATATCATTAAAGCATCAGTCATTGAATTAGCTGATGTTATACCTTTAATAACATTTGGGTCTTTACCACCAGAATTATAATACTGTAATAATACATTTTGTATATCTTTTTCTTTTTGTTTTTTATCTGCAATTGCACTTGCTCTTTCATCCAATAATAATTGTTGTGCTTGGGCTACTTGTTTTTCTTGTTTATTTAAAGTTGGTTGTAGAGCATTTAATTGAGCTTGATATACGTTCAATTGAGCCTCTAGAGTGCTATATTTAAGGTCTATAGCACGATTAACAGTGTTTTGAGCTGTTTCTATCTGTCCTTGAAGTCCTAAAGCTCTAGCTTGTAATAAACCAATATCAGAAGCCTGTGCATTCATTATTGCACGTTCATTACCTATAATAGTGTTCATTGTTATAGGTTTATTTTGGTTTGCAGTTTGTAAAACTTTATATTCAGCAGACTTAGATAATATTTGTGCATTAATATCAGCAAATTCCTTTCTTAATTCAGGTAAATCAGCAGATTGTTCAGCTGTTAGTTGGTCAGCTGCCTTTTGTGCTTGTTCTCCAACTAAATTAGCCATATTATCTAGTAAACCTTGCTGTTGTTGGTCAGCTTCTGTTTCAGGAGGTGCTAATTGTTTCATTATCTCTGCAATTGTAGTTCCTGCACTTACAACTAAGCCATCAGCTAGTCCACCTGTATCACCTGTAGCACTTGGTAAATCTATACCACTAGCACTAGCAAGAGTATCAGAAGTTATACCACTAGGTGTTGGGGGAGTTTTACCTCTTAACATATTTAAAAGTTGTGTATTTTGATTTGCTGTACCTTGATAATTAGTAATACCAGCCTTTTGTGCTAATCCTGCTCTAGTTGCAAAGTCATTAGCTTGTCCCACACTACTTAAATAATCCACTATTGATGGTGTAGTTTGGTTACCACCTGAAAATTGAGGGGTTGTTCTTCCTGCTGTAGCTAGGCTTACTGTAGGAGCTTGAGATTGTTCAGCGAAAGGGTTAGCTTCTACAATACCTGCACTTGAACCAATACCACCAGCTTGTCTTATGTTTTCAGGTAATAAACCAACTAAATTTTGTATTTCTGCTGTTCTTTGTCTTATAGTTTCATCATAATCAGCAACCTGTGGTAATCCTGCACCTTGACTAGCACCTCTGCCTAAAACTATTTGTTGTTGTTGTTTAGCATAGTTTAAGTCCTGTAGTGCTGATTGAATTTGAGTAAAAGCTCCACCACCTTCCCATTTATTAGCATCTAGCTTATTAGCTACTGCTCTTGCACCTGCTAAGTTAAAGTCAAAGCCAAGATTTTCAGGTGTAATACTACTAACACGAGAAGCATCAGCCCTTGTCTGTATGCCTTGATTTATTTTGGCTTTTTTGTCGTCTGTTAATTGTGATGAGGGAGTGAATGTCCCAAGATTTTTAGCCATATTAATTTATTGTATTTATTAAAGTCAAAGTTATATTTCCAATATTAAATTTCTGTTGCAACATTTTTTCTGTTCTATCTCTTACCTCTTCAATCTTTTCTGTAGTTAATTTCTTTTTAGTTTCAATATAAACGTTGCTTAAGTCCATAGATACTTCAAATGAACCAGTTACTTTGGTTTCTTTTTTAAAATTGATTTTAGGTTGAAATATATAATACATATTAAACTTCTAATTGAATTGAATTTCCGTCTAGACCATCTTGACCATTACCTCCAGGTTGGGCAGCTGGATTACCACCGCCACCAGTTCCTTTTGCTCCACCATTACCTCCATTTCCACCATCTGCAACAATTGTACCACTGCCAGTTTTTGAGTTATAGGCTATTAATATAAATCCTCCACTTCCGCCTGCACCGCCTCCACCACCGCCACCATCATAAGCACCTGGAGGTGCACTTGGCGGAACTGTACCACCAGCTCCACCATCTGCACCATTTCCACCTTTACAAGATATTACACCATTATTTATTAATTTTCTTGAAAATATTACTAATATTCCTCCTGGTGAACCTGCACCGCCTCCACCACCGCCTCTACCTGGACCATTGCTACCACCACCACCTGTGCTACCAGCAGAACTTTTTAATTGTTCTCCTGATGGAATAAAATCATACATCATATAAGCAGGAGTTACAGTTCTTGGAAAATTATATACTGTTCCTGTTATAACGCCTGCTATACCAGCAACATTTCCAGTGCTAAAATTATTTCCTGAATTTCCTCCATTACCACCTTTAGCACCATTATTACCTAAACTTTTATTTATACTTGTTCCTGCTGGGTCTGTTCCACCAGTATAAGTGCTACCATTACCACCTGCTATAGCTCCTTTCATTGAGCCATCTGCAAGAGCTGAACCACCACTTCCACCTGCACCATTACTTACGCCAAATACACCATCTGAACCATCTGAACCATCATTACCATTTCTTGATATAGTAGCTGTGGCATTGATTATCAAAGTATCTTTAACAAATATTCTATATCCATTTGGATTTAAATTATATCCTGCATCTATTGTTAAGTTATCATAAAATGTATCTCTACTTAAATCGGTATCAGATGATATAACAACATCGCCATCTGAACCATCTCCAAATATATCTTGATTTGCAATTTTACTATCATTAACTATCAAATCAGTTCCATCCCAATTTAAATAATTACCACTTGTTGCATTTCCTATACTTAATTTATATTTATCAATGTCATATCCTAGAAAATATCCAATTCCAGTATTAAAAGATGTTTGTCCACCTCTTATAAACCCAGTTACTCCCGTATTAATACCTTGGCTTTCATAAACTAGAGCAGTGGCAGAACCTATCCAACCACTTGTAGCGTTCATAGCACCTGTTAGAGTTACATTCGTACCATATATAGAACCATCTTCATATATTCTTAAAGGTGCAGTTGCTCTATTTGCAAAAGTAGAACCAGCCCAAAACCTTACATCATTACCACCTGTTACTGTTGAAGATAAACCGAATGAGTTTGATACATCTCTTAAATAATCAGCACCTATTACAAACCCACCTATAGCACCTGATGTTGCTGTTATTTCTCCTCTGAACTCTCCATCACCAAATTCTACACTTCCATCACTATTTATAAAGAACCCTGATAAACCTTTAACATAGTTAGATGATTGAAAGTACCCACTTTTGAGCAAAGAACCACCAGCTATTGTTACTATATTAGAATTACTTACAGAAGATTTATCAATATTAACTACCTGACCAGCATTAGACATATTAGCCTGTGGTTTTTCAGGAGTTCCTTCTTTGGTAGAAGAACTTTCAGTTATGGGGTAGTAATTTTTTTCAGGTGTATCTGACATTCTATTTCATTATTAAAAACTTAAACTGTGGAGTTGTTGTAGCTGTTCCTTTCAAAGCTACTCTTAATTGTATTTGTTCACCTTTTAAAACTGTTAAATCTACATCTGTAACTATTACTCTTGAAATCATTGCACCTACTTTATTATCAGCAAAAGCCATTGTCTTTATAGTTACCCAAGAATCAGATAGACTTTTTCTATATTTAACTTGTATACCCTCGCCAGTGGCAAGAGGTTTACCTAAATGAAATTTAATCTCTGTTGGTTTCCATTTATTAAGTTCATCACCAACCTCATATAAAGGAGAATCAAAATATGCTACATAATCTGTAGTGTAAGCATAAGAAGTTGCAAGTGTTAAATCTATTCCATAAGTTGTGTCATCTCTCCAACCTACTAATAATGTATCTCTTGTAACAGGTAACAAAGCACTCGTTTTAAGAGGTTTTAAGCTCCCATCACTTAGAGTTGATATATTATGCTCATAATTGAGTATGTTGCCCTTCCCTGTCTGTTTTAGGCTATATACACCCATACCAGAGATGGTTTGTGTACCACCTTGACCAACACCAAAGAACATTTTGTTTTTATATTTTATTAATGCTCCAGGGTAGAACTCTAAATATTTACCACCTGATAAATCTTGTGGTAGTTGTCCTATAGCCCAAGCACTCGCACCATTACAAGAATATATTATTCCATCAATACCAGCTAAGACAATTAAACTATTACCATCAAATTTCATTGCGTGAATACCATACTCATCTAGTACGATTGGTTGCCCAAAAGATACAGAGCTTCTATCCCATTGAAATATGTTAGCAATTCTTTCATCATATATATTAGTTCCTTGCCAAGTACCAATCATTAAGTTATTACCTAATTCTTCTAAACATTTAATTCTATAATCTTCTGGTAAATCAAGAGCTTGTGCAGTGAAAGTGAATGTTGCACCAGTTCCAGGTACAAAAGTTGTTAATTCCTCTAGTGAGAATATATATTGTCCTGCACCACCATATAATTTACTATCATTTATTGAAGTATAAAGTGGATGCCATAAATTATCACTATCTATTGATTGCCAATCTAGTGTCCAATTAGCAGCGACTATACCTGTTCCTGAACCATCACCACAAACATCTAGCTTAGTGTCACGAGCTACTATTAAATAGTTGTTCCATATAGCTAATCCGTTGCCGTGAGCAGAAGTAGAGCTAGAACCTGCTAAAATAGCCCAAGTAGAGCCACTATTAGCTGATTTATACACTGTTCCAGCATCATCAAGAGCATATATCTCTGTAGTTGTTACAGGATGTCTTACTATCCAGTTAACTTGTGCTGTTACAGTAGTTCCTGATTTCTTTACTAATATGTTGTTTAATTGTGCTACACCTTCAACAGAATCAATATCAAAGTTCCTAATATCAGCAATCCCAACGTGTGGTGATTGTGCTATTCCAGTTCGTGGTGCTTGTAAAGTGATTTTCATAATTATTTATTATTTTCTGCACGAGGTTTTAAACCAGCTTTATTCATTTGTATAAATGAGTGTGTACCTGAACCATCTACTGTAGTTTCAATAGGTGTACCACCATCAGATGTAGCTAATTGAAACGTGCTAGTAGTAATACCATTATAAACCACATAATAGTCAGTTAGAAGTTCTAATCCTGTAGGTAAAGTTCCTGTTGTTTCTAATCGTATTCTATCCCCAATCTGTAGTTCGTGGTCTATAAGAGTAAGTACAGCTGGGTCAGCAGTAGATATTGAGGTTAAGTCTGTAAAGTAAAATCTTGAAAATGTCATATTTTTTTATTTAACTTGCAAATTTCTAAGGACGATTTCTCATCCTTAGTGTCTGAAAGTTATCGTAATTTGTTTACTCTTATCAATATTTCTCCATCAAATGTATTATCATCATTAGTGAAGGCTGTATCGTCAATTGCTTCAACGAAACAAGTGAAGTATGGATATGTAGGAGTTAGCATAATTTTATCTACTGAACCACTATCTACTAATCCACCTACTGCATTTTGTAGGTCATTCTCAATTACACCAAGAGTTGATGTAGAAATTGCATTTGCTGTAGTAGTTACAAGGTCAATTGTAGGAGCAGTATAAGCTGATGCAGATGCACCACATTCTATTGCGAATGATGAAGTTGCAGCACCAGTAATTATTACTCTTGCTAAATCTACTGTTGATGTATTGCCATTCCACTCTAAAGTTCCATCAGTTCTAAGAACTGGATTTCCTGCACCTGTACTTGAAACCATCAAGAAAGGATTAGGAATTGAAACAATAGTAGTAGTAGCATCAGCAAATGTTTGATGTATGTGATATACACAATCATCATTAGCACAAATCAATTTACCCATATTTGTTTCACTTGAAACAGCACCTACCATTTGTTGTGGTACTTGTGGTAATTGTGATTCAACACTAGGAGCTTCAATATAATCGCCTTCTACGATTACCTTTGGAGCTTCATCATTTTGATATGCTTTTACAACGTATACACCACCAACTAGAGCAGTCAAACATATAATCCCAATTAAGAGTTTATAAGCAGATAACTTTAACAATATTTGTTTTTTTGTCATTTTGTTAAGGTTAATTAATTATTTCTTTTTCTCCTTTTTCTTAGGAGCTTCTTTAGGTTCTTCTTTCTTTTCTTCTTTAGGTTTTTCAACAACTTTAGAACCTTTTTTTAATGTAGCTCTAAACCTATCAAATTCACCTTTATCATTTTTAATCTTGTATTTCTTAGGGTTGGATTCTTTGTAATTAACAAGTATTTTATCAAATTCTTCTACTGATATTTTTTTCATATTTTTTTATTTTTATCACTCATAGAGTTTATTGTTATTATGGGGGGGGTATAAGGTAAGGTCGTTTGCATCGGTGGAAACAAAGTCGCTTACCCTAAATTCCCCCCATAAAGTTTAATTATGTAATTGTGATGTCTACCAATAGATTTGCTTTTGGTGTCCATACTGCAGCACCAATATTAGCCCATACAGAAATTTCACGACCAGTTTTAAGTGTTACTTTCTTTTCATCATATTGAATGCCACGAGGTGCAGCATAAGTAGCTGTTTGTTTAACACCAAATAATCTGTGTCCACTGTTAGTAGCAGATAAAGTACCTATAGTTGTAGTAGCAAAAGTGCCAGAACGAACTATATATACATCTACACCAGCATAATTACCAGCGAAACCATTATTTAATGTTGCATCAGCGAATGAATAACCATTACTCATACCAGCTTGGATAAATCCAGTTACATCAGTATTTTCTATGATTAAGAATAAACCTTTGTAAGTATCTGAATAACCCATTACTTTACCTGATAAATCAGCAATAATCTCGTTGATATTAGCAGAAGTTGTAAAGCCACCTGCTGGTGTTGAATAACTTTCACCTGCTCCGTCTGTCATTTTATTAATTACAAAGTAATCAATTTTAACAGCTACAGCATTTGTCATATCTTCCACAAATGAATTGTAAAGGTCAGCACGAGTTAGTGTAGCTTCAAATTCATATAGGTGTACTGCTGATTCTACTTGGTCTGTAACAGTCAAAGTTTCATCTACAGTTGTAGCTGTATCTACTGTATAAGTACCAGCCATTGTTGCTACATTAGCGTTCAATGCTGTTAAGTAAGGGTTAGCTACGTATTTACTATCACTTCTATCAACTTGGAAACATTTTTCTGATACAAGTGCAGTGCGAAGGGAAAGTTCTAACTTAGCCTTCATATATTTTATTCTCCAAACCTCTGATAGGGATGAAGTTCCGATTGTATTTGACATTTTATTTAGCTTAATAAGTTAATCCACCAATTAAACTATATAAAGTCCACCGCCATTATCTAGTCTCTTTTTGCAAGAGCTTTCTTTTCATTGAGTTGTGCTTGTAATAACTTAGCGATACCTTCATCAGTATCAGGCACTTTGCCAGTTGCGAAGTCATTAAGCAGTGTCTCATCAGAATCCTTGCGATTAGTTCTCTTTGTTGTTCCTGTGCTTGTTGCGTTAGCAGTAGCACGAGTTTCGTTGTTGTCCTTTAAAAGGTTTTTAATTACTGTAGAGTTCTTAGCTTCTGCAATAGAAATGCCTTTAAACTTAGCATATTCAGTTACTTCTTCTACATCTTCATCGTGAACATCATTTAATGCACGAATGTCTTTTAAAGTATAGTTCTCATTTTTAGGAGTTTCTTTCTCCTCTTTAGCAGGTTTGTCAGTAGCTTTTAACTCTTTTAGTTTAGCTTCTGCTTTCTCTGCACGAATGCGTTGATTTTTGGCGATGTCTTGAGCCTTTGTAAGTTCACCATTGTCTTCGCCTTCGCTTTCAAGATTAGAGTCTTGAGTCTCGTCTAGGTTTTCGTTCTCTAGTTGAACATTGTCTTCTTTCATAAAATAGTTGTTAAGGCAGTTAAGTCCTGCCATTTTAATTATTTACTTGAGTTTTCTTTAGCCATCTTTGTCTTTTCTTCTTCTGTTAGTTCTTTTTGGTTAGCCATTGTCTTTAAAGATGTTAAACCTGCTTCAATATAACTATTCTCTAAGAATAAATAAGCCATCATATTTACTAACCTATCTCCACCTGCTTTACCTTTTAAATCTTTTAAACTAATACATTTACCTTCATAATCTTTATGTTCTAATACACAAAGTCTTTGGTTTAAGTATTCTATTACTACATCATTAGCTTGAATGTGTATTATAGCCATTTCAGGTAGCATATCTTTAATACCAGCGTGTTCAGGAGTTCCAGCTAAAGCATTTACTACATCAGCTTGAAAACCAATAGGTAAATCTTTATTTAATACAGGCAATATTAGTTTTCTAAGTATTTTTGTTACATCTTTCTCTAAACTAGGTATTTCATAACCAAATTGCATTAATACATCTCTTATTTGTAACAATAATTCTCCACCCTGTTCACCACCAAATGTAGATTTGATTAACTCTGTCTCACTTTTACTCCACCTTTGAGTTTGTTTCTTGTCCATATTAATTAGTTACTCGGTTTTAATCCACCGATTATTACTTTGTTTGTTGTGCTAATTGTTCTAACCCAGCTTGTTCACCAGTAGGCTGTATTTGGGGCTGTGGTTGTGCCTGCGTAGCTTGTATCTCCATTGGGCTAATACCACCAGCTAATCCTATAATCTTGTTAAATACTAATCTAACATTAGGGTCTTGTAATATAGCAGGGTTACTAGCCATTGTTTGAAATACTGTAGTTAAGGTTGCCATAGCACCTTGTAAGTCTTTCTGTTCACCTGTTACATCAATGTCTAAATCCCATTCAAGGTCTTTTAATACCTTCTTCCAAGTAGTTCCATCTATTGAACTAGGTTTAATAAAGCGTTGGTTACCTGTTAAACTAGATTTAACTTCTTCTTCTGTTTGTGCGATAAGCCCTTCTTCCTGTGTAGGGTCATATATCTTACCAGATAATATAATATTTATCTTCTTTTGGTTCATCATTCTAGTTACTTCACTAGTAACATAACGATTATCTATTTCTTTAATCTGATAATCTTCTAGTATCATAGAGATTTCATCAGAGTTATCTAGTTTCTTTTTAAAATAAGGGATAACATAGTCTCTTAACATTCTAATAATAGCTAAACCTTTATTCTCTGTCATTAGTTCAAATAATGAATGTGATTCTTGTAATACTGCTTGTGTTTGTCTCCACGCTGTACCAGATTTAGGAGTTTCACCAAGCATAGCTTCACTAACACCATTAATTTGACCTGCTATATTCTGCCAATCAGCTTTAAATATCTGCATTGCAGTAATATCAGGTGTTCCTGCTAGTCTTGTAAGAGGTTCTTCTTTATTATGTTTCAATATATCTCCATTCTCTATGTTAGTAAACACATTTTGGTCTACGAATGCACCATCAGATGTTTGAAATATTATCTTTGAAGCAAGGTCTAGTTGGTCTTTTATTTGTTTCTCACTATGATTAACCATCCATTGAGCTTCAAACAAATTCTTAACAGCACCACCACTATATGTTTGACCTTCTTTCTTAATAAGATGAGTAATCATATAAGGGTCTATAGCTTCTTTACCTTGATAAAGAGTATAACTTTCAAATTCATTACCTGTTGAATCTTCTTTGTTCTCTGTTAAAGATATAACGTGCATTTGTTGAGTATAAGTATCTTCATCAGTTTCTTTACCAGTAAGATATGATTGTGGGAATTCTCCGTGTACTTCATAAACTAATATAAAATCATCTTTATTATCTTTAGTTTGACCATCACTTGTCTTTCTTGTAGTTGTTGTTTCAAGTAGTACTTTAACAAGTTCTTTGTCATATCCTTTTTGTTTTCTTAGTTGAGCAGGGGTAAACCATAACTTCTCTATCTTAGGGTTACCTTCAAACTCTACTGCATCACAAATAAAGTTATTCCAATTCATTACTTGAGCTGATAGTTCTCCATCTTTTTCTATAAACTTAGCTATAGTACTACCGTGAGTAGCTAGATTTAATCCCCAATCATTAAGGAACTGACCAAAGTCAGCCTTTTTCATCCATTCTTGGAGTTTAAGAGTAGCAAGAAAAGCCTTTAGTTCATCTGTTTCTTTAGTAGCACGAACTTTAATATCTTTCCTATCAATATCAGTAGCTCTATACCATACATTTCTTGCAGCCATAACAATATTGAAGAAAGGTTTATCTCTCCCCATATAGTCTGTATCTCCTGAAATGTGTTTAGAGTTGATGTAGGCTTCTGACTTATCTATGTCTTCACGCATTGAGCCTGTAACATATTCAGAATAGGTAGTTTCACCATTCTCATCTTGGTCTAGCATTTCACGAACTACATCTGCTATTGATTTATCGTTATACATAATTATTGATTAAGAATTGTCAGCTGGTTTAAATTTCACTGTTGTAGTTCCATTAACTGTTCCTGATAAAATAGCTCCACACCATCTAAAATTATTACCATTTACTTCAAATTGTCTTACATCTGTAGTATTAGTTAATGTAATACCTGTATCACCATCTATACTTGAACCATTTTGTGTATCTACTATTTCTACAGTATCGTAAGGATTAGTTGCACTTGCAGAACTATCTAAATCTGGTTGGTCATCATACAATGAACAATAGAATTTAAGTGTACCAGAAGCACTCTCTGTTGCTACTGTAATACCTAAATTACGATAATATACTACACTTTCCATTGTTGATGTAGCTTGTGTAGTTGTTGCAGTTAAGATTGCAATTTCCTTTGTATTCTCTCTATAATTTCCACCAACATTAGGTTTAGGTACTTTAAAACCTATTACTCCTATTAAGCCAACTAAGGCTATTACCACCAATAGGTATAGTTTGTTTTTCATAGTTATTTATTACTACTATTAATTATATTTGCTTTGTTTGATTGAAAACGTTGTTGTTGCTTTCTGTTCATTCTTGACGCTTCTTCTGATTGATAGGGTGATAATTTACCCATTACCTCAAAATACATTCTCATTATCCAAGTATCAGAGTGGTCAGGACTTCTATTTATAAGCTCTTTAACATCTGATTTTGATGTTGCCATTCTTTTACCATCACCTTTACTTGCATCTTGGTATTTAGATAATTCCGTTATAATCATTTCTTTAAAATCTCCTTCTAACTTACTTGCTATCTTATGATTGTTCACTAGATTAGCTAGAGTAAATATACATTGACTTCTAAGATTCTTATAATCAGTTGTTAAATGTTCTGTACTTGAATATTTAGCGTTAGGTAACCTCACTATGTCCTGGTCGGTCTTAATTGCCCCATAGGAGCTTTTATATCCTATAATGCCATCTAACATCGAACTTGAAGCTACACCTGCTCCTACCCCTATAGCATCCACAGCTGTCTGTGAGTAGGGTATTTTATCTGTACTAGTATATTCTCTTATCTGTTTGATTATTGCTTCTGTGTTGAGTCTTTCAAAGGCTTCACGTCTATATTCTTCTAATCCTTGCCAAAAGCTAAATATTGTCTTGTCAGTGCCATCATCAGCTATATCAACTATTAAGAACTTCTCTACACTCTTTGTTATTGTATTTGAAAATACATCTATTAAACTTTCATAGTGGAATAATGAACCTGCATCATCTATGTGTTCAGCTTTAACCTCTTGCCTGTAAGAAATCATATCACCTTGATATTCATTCTTCATTGATTCTAACTCTGTAACAGGTAAGTGAGGGTTGTCTTCTGATGTAAAGTGAAATAGCTCACAGTCTAATCCCATTTCAGGAAATTCCTTTTCTAGTTTTCTTAGGTTTGGGTTTTCTTTCTTTGGTGTACCAATAAAATCAGCACTACCAACTGTATCTAAGAACATCGGTCTAAATATCTCTTTCCAACCAGTAAAGAAGTTCTTTAGTGTATCTACTTCATCAAACGTTATATGTATTACATCTGTTAAACCACGATAATTCTCTTTATTTTCCCAACCACCAACATATATTGTAGTTGTAGTTCCGTCTTCGTTTGGTACTTTCATTTCTAATCGTTGTTCATTAGGTGTTCCTACTCCGTGTAGTCTATTTTTTAAATACTCCCATATAATCTTTCTAGCTTGGTCTTGTGTTGGAGCTATGTATAAAACTTTTCTACCTGTAGCAAATACTGTTTTCTGTATCTTTAACCGTTTAATACTTGCAGTTGCTTTAAAAACAATACTCTCCACCTCTAGTGCAGTTTTACCACCTTTTCTTCCTGCTCTAATAACTTTAAATCTAGCTTGGCTTTTAGCTATCTGCTTCTGTTTTGGATGTAAGTTTAAATGTTTCATCGAATTGTAGAATTAAAGGATTTTCATCATCACCTGATAATACAGTAGGCATTAGTTTTATCTGTAGTTTATTAAACTCTGTCATTGCAAATCTTTTATTAGTTGTATCTTTATCTGTATTCTTCATCATCTTTTCCCATTCTTCCCACCAATCTTTTGAATGTTTTTCTACTTTATTTTTTATAAATGATAACTTACCGTAGCCTGGACTACCGCCTTTATTTCCTTTAGTTCCTCCATTGTTTTTTCTTCCGTCCATATAAATTAGTTATCTAATTTGTTTTACTTAGCTTAGTTAAATCTCTTTTCTATCTTTAATAAATTTCTCTTCTAGTTTTTTAATATTTTCTGGTGTCTTTTCTATTACATCAAATTCTTTTAATTCTTCATCAGTAGTACAAATAGACATTGAAAAGTAACCAGCATTACGCTCTATAAGTTTTGTATTAGTTATCATATTTATTTTTTAAAGTTAGTTGTTTGTGAAAAGGTAATGTATATATTACAGAAGACGCAACCCCAATTATTATCTAATACTTTACTACAAATAGGGCATCTAGTATATCGCAGTGCAACCATCATAGGGTCATCAGTACATTTAACTATTACTGGATATTCTTTCATTGGGGGTTCAGTTTTAGTTTTTTTCTTTTTCATATAAATTCAGATTGTAGAAATGTTGAATGCTTTTTTATCTTTTGTAAATCCCAGTTCCACCATTTAAGTTTTAGTAATCTGTCTATTGCTTCTTCATTAAATCTGTACTTTATAATCTTTGATGGGTTGCCACCTACTATAGCATAAGGGGGAACATCTTTAGTAACTATTGAGCCTGTTGCAATAACAGCTCCGTGTCCTATTGTTATGTTTGAGCCTATTGAACAGAACTTTCCAATTATTAGTCTATGTTGTTTATTACCATCTATTACTTTTGGTATTCCGTAAGTAAATTCTCCGACTGATATGTTGTCTGCTGTTAGATATTTCTTAGTATAATCACCTGTAATAATATGCTCTTGTTTTGCAATTATTATACTGTTTCTAATTTTTCTAATAATATTTAACATATTGTTTTAACTCAACCATCAAGGTTTAAAGTAGCCGTAGCACTTTTAACTCTATCCTTTAGGTTAAGTCAGTAGTATTTAAACACTTAATAAGTGGGAAAATATCTAAAGTCTTTTAGACTTTATTAGTTTCACAGGGGTGTTGGTAGTTTCCCACTTCCGCTATCTTAGTCGAAGAATGTTCTTCTGACAGCGTTAATTTACCAACTTATCATTTGTCTATTCAATACCATTTGTTGTATTTTCTATTGTCATATTGTTTATTATAATCTAAAAGGTCGTGTCAAAATGAATTATTAAAGGCTACTAATTTCAATCTCTATGTTTTGTATCTTATCTAGTGCTTCATCTATGTGGATTGATATATTCCCTTCTTTATCTGTTTCTCTGTTAAATAAATCTAATTCAGGGAATCTAAATGTTACGTATATGTTTTCTCCACTCGTTTCATCTTTTTCAAATTCTTGATAGGATTTTCTTGCGTGATGAACACACAGTTCTAATTGACGTAAAAAATGTTCTATATCTCCATTTTGATAATCGTTTGGATTCGGTAAAGTTATTTTAACCATATGGGTTTATTGTTTAACTTTGACACGACTTGTTAAAGTACAAAAAAAACCGTCAAAAAGACAGCCTTATATATTCTCCTTTATTAATTGTACATTCAAGCAATTCATACAATTATTTATTTTAAAATTGTTATACGAGTAGAGTAGTCTTGACCACTCTATCGTTCACAATATGCAATCGGGTACTTATAGTACTCTCTGCACTGGTATTAGTATACAATAGTATATCAAATAAATCAATTATTACTAACCTTAGCACTATAATGTGTTACCTTTAAAAGTTATCAACACCCCTTAGGTAAAGTTAATTCATAGGCTGTTGATAGTTTTACTACTTCAGGTCTACACATTACCATAGCCATATAAGATTGTAAGTCCATTTCCCTCCATAAGTATTTATCCCATCTCTCCTGTTCTTTGTTTACAGCTTCCCAATACTTCTCTCTATTCTTTTGGTATAGTGATTTTTTATGTAACATATATAAGCATTATATATTATTAATTAGCAAGTAGTTAAGTTCTCTTCTCTTATATATTGTAACCAAGTTTCTTCGTTTATACTTCTTTTCTTTCTGACAACTTCTTCTGTTGGTAAAAATCTTTTCTCTTTATTTTGTATAATACAACGCACACGCTTTACATTATCTTCTCTAATCTTCTTAAGAGCTAATGTTGATATAAACCATTTACCATTGTCTTCAAACATTTCATCAGGCATATACTCTTGTATTATTTGAAAAGTTAGTTGTGCATCACAATTTCTAGTTGGGGGGTATTTATCTAGTATAAACAAAACTTTGTCTTTTAATCTCCTTTGTTTTATATTGTTAAGTTCTTTATTCATATTATTTATTTAAGATTAATATCACTCTCAACTTCATTTCCCCATACATCAATAAAATCTGCTATTTTTCTTAATTCCTTTGCTATTTTAAATATTTTTTTCCAAGTTCTTTAGATATTTCTTTTACAGTCATTTCTTTAACTTCTTCCTCACTATCATCTAAAGGCAATTCAAAACCTACAATACTTTCAACTACTTTTCTATCAAATTCAGGAATTTTAGAAAGTTCAATCCATTGTTCTTTCTTAATATTCTTTTTCCACTCATTTGAAAAGTTTTCATCTTTCATTTGTAAATTTGGACTCATTATACTTTCTATTTTATTATAAACTTCATTAAACCTTTCTTTGCCAACCTCTTTATTAAATACTACATATTCTTTAAAACCAATATCGTAACAGAAATATGCATTGTAAAGAAATCTTATGGAGCGAGAATTATTCACGGAGCTAGAATTATCCACGTAGTTAGAATTATACACGTAGTTAGAATTATCCACGGAGTTAGAATTATACACGGAGTTAGAATTATCCACGGAGTTAGAATTATCCACGTAGCTAGAATTATCCACGTAGCTAGAATTATCCACGGAGCGAGAATTATTCACGGAGCTAGAATTATCCACGTTTTTATTTGACATATATTTTATTTCATAAGGCTTAAATGCCTTTTAGTT
>Ga0222626_1000541_pt1 | contig 21303 bp, 18 predicted proteins | sample AntAcemetageno91_FD_179862 | JGI IMG/M metagenome (GOLD analysis project Ga0222626, IMG submission 179862) | Saline water microbial communities from Ace Lake, Antarctica - #91 | ecosystem: Environmental > Aquatic > Non-marine Saline and Alkaline > Saline | place: Antarctica: Ace Lake | collected...
CTTGCGGACACGACTTTTAATTTCGGACAAAAGGTCTTTGTAAAAGGGTGCTGCTACCGGAGCATTCGTATTGTTTTTAATCATGATTGGATCTCCAGATACCCCAATCCTTTAAAAAAACATCCAGTATTCTTGGGCACATTCATACTGAACGTGCCTTAACCCCTCATCAATAATCCGGGATGTATTTCGGAACACTTTGAAATTATGCGTTTTGCTGTCTCAAACATTTAGAACAGCGGTGACTTGAATTCTTGATTAGAAATTCAGGTTGGGAACGTCCTTAACTAATCGGACATACTTTGAAGTGGCAGCAAGTGGTCATTACGACAGGAGAATCAAGGGGCGTTCCCGATATTCTCGCTGCTTAAAAAAGCTCTGAGGGTCTATAGTTGAATACGGGGGAAAAATCAATGAAAATAAATTTGTATCTCCATCGCCCTTGTTCCACACAGCTGACCGGAATAACGACCTTGGTTTTTCCGGCGATTAAAAAGCTTGACTCGACAATCCGGTTTTGTTTGGCTCCGGCAAGCCCTTGGCCTTCTATAATCATAACCTTTTTTTTCCTAAATTTTGGAGACTGAGCTTCGGAGCACTCCCTTGGGTGCCGAGTTCTGTAATTTGAATTAAAATTTTGTCTAAAGCATGTTCAAGAGTGATTTAGTCCACTGTTATCATTGAATATTAAAATGGACTATATGCTCAAAAAAGGGTGCGGAATGTGGGATATAAAAGTGACAGTTTTTCTATAAAATGAAAAAGCGGACAGCCGTTTTATAACGACTGTCCGCTTTTTTTATATTCATGGGTTATAACGAATTTATTCGGCAGTATGTGCCGGAGCCGAATGTGCCGGAGATTTTGCTCCCTCTTCTGTTGCTTTTAGGGTGACAATCTGTTTATTCACCGCATCAATTTTTTGAGTGATTATACCCGCCTGAAGATCATTTGTACCGAGTCCTGCGGCTTGGTCAAGATAATGCTTTGCGTCTTTAAGGTCGGAAAGGGTTGCCTTACCGGAGGCCACATCCGCCTTGTAGAAAAGAATCATCAGTTCGATGTTGTTTAGGCGATTAAAAGCAGCTTCAGTGGAAGCAGATGTGACAGCATACGAGAGTGCCCGGTTTAAATAGCTCTTGATTCCTTCAAAATCAGGCAGGCCCGGAATTTCCAGCAGGGTATCCGCTTTTTCCACATAATAATTGAAAATAATCGGAAATACATCTTTTTTAAGATAAACATCTTTTATGGTTTCAGGGATCTGAACTCCGGGAAGTGTGATTAGAAGCTCTTCCCCCATGGGAGCGAATCTTCCCTGCCAGATTTCAAGAGCGCCCTGTTTTGCATTCATATAATATTTGGTTTTGTTTATCATGCTGGATCCGACAATCAGTGCAAGCAGAACAACAACCGCTGCAACCAGATATTTTATGGCCTTGTCCATAGGGTCGGACACGGTGGTGTCGCTGTCAACCGGTGGTTCAGGTCCTTCCGGCTCTGCAGCCTTTTCCGCAGCAGCTTTTTCGGCGGCGGCCTTTTCCGCGGCGGCCTTTTCGGCAGCGGCCTTCTCGGCAGCGGCTTTTTCAGCAGCAGCCTTTTCAGCAGCGGCTTTTTCGGCAGCAGCCTTTTCGGCAGCGGCCTTTTCGGCAACAGCCTTTTCAGCAGCGGCTTTTTCAGCAGCGGCCTTCTCGGCGGCAGCCTTTTCAGCAGCGGCCTTTTCAGCAGCAGCCTTTTCGGCAGCGGCCTTCTCGGCAGCGGCTTTTTCAGCAGCAGCTTTTTCGGCAGCGGCCTTTTCGGCAGCGGCCTTCTCGGCAGCAGCCTTTTCAGCAGCGGCTTTTTCGGCAGCAGCCTTTTCGGCAGCGGCCTTTTCAGCAGCGGCTTTTTCGGCAGCGGCTTTTTCAGCGGCGGCCTTTTCGGCAGCGGCCTTCTCGGCAGCAGCTTTTTCGGCAGTGGCCTTTTCGCCAGCGGCCTTAATCTCCGCTAAATCAAATTTTTTCAGCAGCAGCTCCTTGATCCGTAGAATCTCTTGTTCTGATCCTGAGACAAAGGGCGGTGCAGCAAAACCTTTAAGATATTTTTCATCGGGGCTAACCGTATAGAGCTTATCGGGTTTCCATGTGTCGAATTTTTTAAGAATGAGTTCTTTCATTGAAAGCTTCTTTTTTGTTTTCGGTGCCGGTTTTTTAGCTTGTGGGGCGATTATTTTTTTTGCTTTGGGAGCGGCATTGGTTTTTGCAGCGGCTTTTCTTTTTACAGCAGCCTTGGCTTTTGGAGTTCCCTTTGCTTTAGCGGCTGCTTTTGGTTTTGTCTTTTTTTTCGTTTTAGCGGTCGATTTAAGCAAACTGTTTTTTCCCATAAAAAACCTCTTTGAAATTGATTATAATTATATATGTATAAATTAACAAATACCGTATATAAGAATACATAAGCTTTGTAAACATTTTTTTATCGATGAAATTCAGGGACACTAGTTCACGGTTTGTAAAGAAAATGAATAATGGCTTAAAAACAAAAAGAGAACATCTGATTTCAATCTTAAAAAGTTATGGTTCTCTGCTCGTGGCATATTCAGGGGGAGTTGACAGCACGTTTCTTTTGGCAACGGCCCATGAAGCATTGAAAAAGAATCTGGTTGCAATAACCGCAAAATCCCCGCTTCATCCGGTAAGGGAAAATCAGGAAGCAAAAGCCTTTGCTCAAAAGCTGGGAGTTCAGCATATATTTGTAAAATCAATGGAAATGAGCCGATCCGACTTTACGGCCAATACAAAGAAAAGATGTTATCTATGTAAAAAATATCTTTTTAAAGATTTGTTGAAGATCGCAAGGGAAAAAAACATAGAATATGTGGCCCATGGCGCCAATGTTGATGATCTTGAAGATTTCCGTCCCGGATTTGACGCCGCCCGTGAGATGAACATCATGGCCCCGATGGTGGACGCAGGGTTGACCAAGAATGATATCCGCACGCTCTCAAAACAGATGAACCTGAACACCTGGAACAAGCCGCCCATGTCCTGCCTTGCCACCAGAATTCCTTATGGAACGCAGATAACAACTGAAAAACTTAAAATGATTGAACGGGCGGAACAGGTCATCTTAGACCTCGGTGTGATCTCCTGCCGAGTAAGAGTGCACGATAAGTCTGCCAGAATAGAGGTGGATCCCGGTGATATCGAAAGAATTCTGGATCAAGTGGTTAGATCGACTATTGTCCGAGAATTAAGGAGAATCGGGTTTACTCATGTGGCGGTGGATCTGGAAGGGTATGGACAGGGGAGTATGAACCGAGATCTTTAGACCTAACATTACTAAAAAAACCGACCCGTTCACGGATTTTTTAAAATTCCAAATTACTATCAAAAAATTACGATTAAACGGGGAGTTTTTTAATTTAACCGCTCCATAAATAATCCGCAACTACACCGTACAAACTCATGCATAAGGGCTCGTAACGAAAAAACAGTGTATCAATATTTAAATAAATAGATCAGGCAGATAACATTTTTTATCTTTTCATTACGAATTCATAAAAGCGCTGTTTTTTCGCAACGATCCCTAATGCATTCAAACAGTGTACGATTTCGTTGCTGATCATTCATTCCGCTATTTACAAAGTCTTATCAGAAAAACACCCCCCCTGTTAAATTAAATCTGAAAGATCAAGAGCGGGCTTTGGCATACGCCAATGATGCCCGGATAAACTCCCGGAATAAGGGATGAGGATTCATGGGCCGAGATTTAAATTCCGGATGGAATTGGCATCCGAGAAACCAGGGATGGTCTTTAAGCTCGACCATTTCAACCAGTTCACCATCCGGTGAGGTACCGCTGATGACCAGTCCCTTTTCTTCAAGTTTTTCCTTAAAGGCATTGTTGAATTCATACCGGTGGCGGTGTCGTTCCGAAATGCTTGAAATTCCGTATGCTGTGTGGGCAAGGGAGTCCTTTTTTATTTCACATGGATAAGCGCCAAGGCGCATGGTCCCCCCTTTGTCCGAGGCTATATCCCGTTTTTGCAAAGTTTCGGTCTTGTCGTCATACCATTCCGTCATCAGATATATCACCGGAAACGGCGTATTTTTATCAAACTCCTGGCTGTGGGCGTTTTTCAAGCCTACTAGGTTGCGTGCAAATTCAATGACCGCAATCTGCATCCCGAGACAAATGCCAAAATACGGAATTTTTTCTTCCCTGGCATATTTTGCAGTGCAAATCTTCCCTTCAATCCCGCGAGATCCAAAGCCTCCGGGAACCAGTATACCGTCGGCGTCTCCGACAATCTTTCTACAATTGTTTTCGTCGATCTTCTCCGAATCGACAAACTCGAGGTTTACCCGACAATCATTGGGAATTCCGCCGTGACGGAGCGCCTCATTCAAGCTCTTGTACGATTCAGTCAAGTCCACATATTTGCCTACAATTGCAATGGTCACAGACGATTTCGGATCTTTGAGCCTCTTGACAATTCTCTCCCAGTTATCCAGATGGGGCGCTCTTGTCCAGATGTTGAGCTTTTCCACAATTTTCTGATCCAGGCGTTCCCTGTGGAATACCAGTGGAACTTCATAAATACATTCCACATCTTTGGCGGTAATCACCTCATCGACCGTTACATTGCAAAACAGCGCTATTTTTGCCTTGATTTCCCGGGGCAGGTATTTGTTTGTGCGGCAGAGGAGGATATCCGGCTGAATACCGATGCTGCGGAGCTCCTTTACACTGTGCTGCGTGGGTTTTGTCTTAACTTCTCCCGCGGTAGCAATATACGGAACCAGGGTAAGATGGATATACAGGGCATTTTCCTTGCCCACATCCGTCCTGAATTGCCGGATGGCTTCCAGAAAAGGAAGGCTTTCTATATCTCCTACGGTTCCGCCGATTTCTACGATCACGACATCCACGGAATTGGCTACAAGTTTGATACATCGTTTAATTTCATCTGTAATATGGGGAATGACCTGGACCGTACCGCCCAGATAGTCTCCCCTGCGTTCTTTGGTGATGACCGAATGGTATATTTTTCCGGTGGTAAAGTTGTTGTCGCGACCCAATACGGCGTTGGTAAAACGCTCGTAATGCCCGAGATCCAGATCCGTTTCTGCGCCGTCATCCGTGACATAGACCTCTCCGTGCTGGAAGGGATTCATGGTTCCGGGATCTACATTTATGTAAGGGTCGAGTTTCTGTAAGGTTACGCTAAGTCCGCGGCTTTCTAGAAGTGCTCCGATTGCTGCGGAAGCAAGCCCCTTGCCCAGGGATGAAAGCACGCCGCCGGTTACAAATATAAATTTTGTTTTATGACCCATATGCTGCCTCAGCTTCAGATGAGACCTTTGCAAAACATCCCCTTTTGCTCAATTCCTGCGTCATGCTCAAATTTTAATCCTCGAAATACTCAAAGTATTCGTGCCTGCCTCGTGAAACGCGAAGCCTATTTCTCTGGGGTGGTTAAAATTTTCGCATTCCTTGGACTTGAACCCCGGTTAAATAATAAAAACGGATTTAACTGGGCAGGCAAAATTGAACGTTTTTCAAAGGTCTCGGATTTCGGATCGAAACTTACTCATATAGTTTCTTAAAATCCTCAATAGTCTTTTGAACTTCATTCAGATCCTTTTTATTTTCTTGTTCCTGTTCAGCAGGAGGACCCTGAGGATAGAGAGATTTAAGATGCTTTATATCAAAAAGCTTTTTTGAAAAAGAAGGATTTACCTTTATATTTTGCACGTGAATTTCGCGTACGAGAATGCCGGCCATAAAAAACTCAATCCGCATGGGATACCAGGTATTCTTAACCTTTTGCCATTCGAGATACCGAACCTCTAAACTGTTTTCCCGGCTTTGTTCGGGTTTGCTCGTCATTATCCAGCGAAACGGTCTGAATGTGTCCTTATCCAGCCATACCTGGGGAGTGGTTTCATCCGGATATCGGGCGCCTAAAACATATGCCGGTTTTCCTTGAAAGCGCCCCAGGCTTGAAACCGTTACATCAACACCCAGAAGGGAAAGCTTATCTTGAAGCATCTTCCCGGGTTTGAAAAGAAGTATGTTTTTATACCGGTCATAACGGTTATCTGATTCATCGGCAACCTTTCCGTCAATAACGGTTACGGCCTTGCCTTTTGATAACACATGAATTCTGTTAACCTGTTCGGACAACGTGTCCGAACGGAACATCTCCGGGAAAACATACCTCAAGGTTTCGCTGAGTTCAACCCCGCTCTTTTGCAACGTGTCATCATGAATCACCAGTGTCTGAGAAACCAGAAGGCTTTTGGCTTTCCCAAGATTTTGGGTCATCAGTTTTAGGATATAAGGTCCGGGCAAAACATAGGCATTTGCCGGTGCATACAAACATGTCACTATCGCAACGATCAGAAAAATGACCAAAGACTTGTTCAGGTATTGATGCAAAAAAAACCTAGAGTATTTCATCTGCGAACGTGGCTCCGTCTCCAAGTTCCTCTTCAATCCTCATGAGCTGGTTATACTTGGAGATCCGGTCACTGCGTGACATGGAACCGGTTTTTATCTGGCCGCCGTTTACACCCACCACAAAATCCGAAATAAAAGAGTCTTCTGTTTCACCCGATCTGTGAGATATCACCGTGGTGTAGCCGACCTGTTCGGCCATGTCAATGGTATCAAGGGTTTCGGTAACCGTCCCGATCTGATTCAATTTGATCAGGATCGAGTTTGCAATCCCTTTTTCAATCCCCTTCCTGAGCAGCTTGGGATTGGTTACAAAAATATCATCGCCAACGATCTGGATTGATCCTTCCATCCGCTCGGTCATCAATTCCCAGCCCTTCCAATCCTGTTCGGCAAGACCGTCTTCTATACTAAGGATAGGATACTTTTCAACCAAACTTTCATAATAATCGATGAGCGTTTCGGCGTTGAGCTTTTTATTCTCTGAATTCAGAACGTATTTTTCTTTTTTGTAAAACTCACTTGCAGCAGCATCCAGGGCGATCCCGATATCGCTTCCGGGTTTGTATCCGGCGGACTCAATTGCGCTGATAATGAATTTTATGGCGTCTTCATGAGATTCAAAGTCCGGGGCAAAACCGCCTTCATCCCCCACGGCGGTGCTGAGCCCTTTGTCTTTAAGTATCTTTTTCAGGCTATGAAAGGTTTCTGCTCCCATCTGGACGGCCTGAGTGATGGATTTTGCGCCTACAGGGACAATCATAAACTCCTGTATGTCAAGATTGTTGCCGGCATGGGCTCCCCCGTTTATGATGTTCATCATGGGAAGTGGAAGACATCTGGCGTTAATTCCTCCAATATATCTATAGAGAGGCATCCCATAGGCCAGGGCAGCAGCGCGTGCAGCAGCCATTGATACGCCGAGAATTGCATTGGCTCCCAGCTTGGATTTGTTGGGCGTTCCGTCCAGTTTGATCATGAATTTATCTAATGTACCTTGATCTGCTGCATCCATACCCCGGACGGCAGGTCCGATTTTATCTATTATGTTTTTAACGGCAGTGACAACGCCCTTACCGCCAAACCGCTTTGATCGCTTATCTCGCAGTTCTAAGGCTTCTCGTTTTCCTGTGGAAGCTCCCGAAGGAACTGCCGCGCGTCCCACAGCGCCGCAGGAAACAAACACGTCTGCTTCAACTGTAGGATTTCCTCTTGAATCGAGTATTTCCCTGGCTTTTACATCAATTATTTCGGTCATGGTTCCCTCCTTCAATGGTTATGGGTTATTTTTGACGGTCTCGTAAAAAGTCCAACTTCTGCGTTGTGCTGCATTTCGCAATCATTCAACGTACGAAAAGTACGCCTCATGATTACAAAATTTGCACGCCTTGAATTTGAACTTTTTACGAAACCGTCTAAATCGGACTTTTTACGAGTTCATCATTTTTGGGACGGGTACGAATTAGCCACTGCATTTATCTCGTGGTTTTTACAGCATCCGACGAGATTCTCATCAGGACAAACGCATTTGGATGCCAATACAGGGAGAATGCTCCACGACGGCGAATATCTCTTTCCAAGAGAAACACGCCGTGGCTACGCTGCACCGAAATCAAATGCCTTTACCCTGAGATTCTGATTTTTGCGGCTTGACAAGATAAAAATAAATGTTACTCTTCTAATATTACTATGTCAAGAAGCGGGAATACTATAACTCCTTTTATTTGGTTGTTAAAAACCTGGTCCTTTGGGCCTCCGGCTCGTAGACCCTACGCCTCGGAGAGCCAGGACAGAGTTCTTCGGCTCTGCCTGAAGAATCGCTGCAAGAGTTTGAAGTGAACTAAAGTTTAAAGTGAGCTAAAGCCCGCCCTGGTGCGACTCGTCCATGTATGTTGATATTGGCTATACATCATTGCAAACCTGCCTTTTTGAATATAGCGTATTGGTGATCGGTCTGGGCCAGGGTTAAGGAATTCTGTCAATTATATAAAATCAGCGGCTTCCGGCTCATAGAGCCTACAGCTCGGAGAGAGCGAAGCGACACCATAACTTTAGGCACTTTTAACTTGAACAGTTTTAAGCAAAACAGCCCCTTTCAGGGGTAACCCAAAGCCGGGCCCTATGGACCCTGATTTTTTCAATTATTATGCAAAACTCAGATTTTTATTCCGATGCCCATCTTGTTGTCGCCGCGATAAGGATTCTTAACCACCAGAATTCTACGCCCCCTTCTATGGATCAGGTTTGTGGGATCATATCTTTTTCTCTGGAACAAGGCAATTTCATCTGTAAAAAGCTTAAAGAAATTGGGGTGCTTGATGTTGTTGAAGGTGGCTTTGGGACTCGCCTTTTTATCAAAAACCACTTAAAAATAGAAGAAATTCCCAAAGCCAAAAAAAAGGATACGCTTGAAGAATCCCTCAAAGCCTTTCAGAATTCCAAAAAAGATTTTACCCGGAAAATAGAATCTGTTCAGGCCAAACAGGCAAAAAAACAAAGGGATCTTTTTGCGGAACTGGAAGAAAAACTGAAAAAAGGCTCAAACAAATAGAGAGATAATTATGAAAAAGTACCAAGAGGCAATTGAAAAATTAAAAGAGGCGATAAAACAACAACCCGAAAATATCGAGATGTGGTGCAGTTGGGGAGTGGCTCTTGTAGAGTTGCAGAAATACCAGGAAGCTGTTGAGAAGTTTCAGAAGGCGTTGGAAGTCAAGCCTGACTTTGTACCTGCGTTGTACGGCTGCGGCTTTGCATTGATGGCCCTTGGCCGGAAGGAAGAAGCATCCGAGAAATTTAAAAAGGCTAAAGAAATAGATCCCGATAATGCAGGAGATTCAACTTAACCCAAACATTGCACCTCCTTGGAGATAGTATTTAAGAAAAGATAAAATTATTAAAAGGGCAATGCCGGTGCGAAACTTGAAATGTATTTCATCTGGAATTTTTCATCTTCTTAGCGTTGCCATCAGCCGTTTGGGTTCCTTAAAATAACCAAATGCATCAAAGATGCTTTTACAAACAACATTCGAAGACAGTAAGGTTTCAACGCAAGCGCCTTCTTCTTGAACCAAAGCAATTCCCAAACACGCTTCTTTTAGCATTAATTTGTCATTATTCCCGTTGCCGATACAAACCGTATAATCTTTCCCGATACCCGAAACATAATCGAGTTTGCTATGGGCTTGATTTTGCTTGGATATCTTTACCAGCTTGCAATTAACATTTTCGAGTTCACGTTCGACAAATCCATAAGTATCAGCGGTAATTACATGAAACGTTATATCTTTGGAAAGCTCATTAATAATCTCACGAACCCCGTCAATCAGCTTTCCGTCAATAGCAATGGTCCCATTGTAATCACACACAACATGTTTGATTTCCAATCTGATATATCCCGGAATATCAATTATCATGATGAGTTCCTTCCTTGTTTATTCGAATATGACATGAAGTAAACGGGTTATTTGAGTTCCGGACAGGTTACATTTTATCATCAGTTGCCGGCTCAATATCACCATTTAATACACCAGAACTTATTAGGAACTTACAGTGTGATGGTCTCAAGGTATTCCTTAACGCTGCCGATGGTTGCGATGAACATCCTTGATCCGGCCATAACCGTGAATACGTCATCCATATTACCGCAAGTTCTGGCAAATTCCGGTCCTATTACAACTGCAGGCTCCGGTGCGTCGGTTTTTTGGGTTATGGCAGCCACATACATATCCAGACGCTCTTTTAGTATTTGAAAATAATCAATATTATTGCCGATCATCCATCCGGTTGTTGTAGATATGCTCTGTGAAAATTCATGAACCGCCTTCCAATACCCCTCTAAAAGCTGATTTTTCCGGGCACAATTTTCCAGATAATAGGATATGCTCCAGCCGGTGCTGATAATTTTCAGTATCTGGAGTTCGTATTCAACTTTGCACAGATTGATGTCCGCCTTTTCCGGCAGATATGACATAAGCGTTTTAATATCCTCACGGTTAATGGCAAAGTTGAACAGATCCTCTCCTGCTTTTTCAAAGCCTGTTTCTTTCTCTTCCGAATGTTCCATTGTTACATGACCTTGTTTTGGATTCAAATAATTAAACGGTTAAACTTGACGGTCTCGTAAAAAGGTTTGATTTCATGGGATATCAAATTGAGTGTTTTTGTCTCTGACAATCAGGACCGGACAGTTGGCCTTTCGAACTACTTTTTCGGCAACGCTGCCCATGAGCATATGCGAAACGCCGGTTCTGCCATGGCTGGCCATCACAATCAAGTCCATATCTTTTTCCTTGGCCTCTTTGATGATTTCCACAAAGGGCTTGCCCTGCCGTACGACGGTTTCCACTTTAATGGTCTTTTTGATTTGTTCGGATAACTTATTTAGCTCTTCATATGTCTGTTTCTCCATTTTTTCCGCAAGTTCCTGCGACGTGAAAACAAGGATCTGGTACTGCTCAAATTCTTGAAGATGCTCCAATACGTGCAGCAGCAGAAGTTCAGCATGATGATGAGACGCTAAAAAAACCGCATATTCCATAGCGTTAGCGGAAATTTCCGAGAAATCTATCGGGCATAATATGGTTTTGATTTCCATTTTAAACGCTCCTTTTGATAAGATATGAATAAAATGTTGGTGTGCTTGAATCTCATTAACACAGAATTATCACAGGTTAAAGGCCTTTTCGACACCCTCGATGTATGTTATACCTAAAGTGAGCGGTTCCAGGTTCAGGGTTCAAGGTTCAAAGGTTATAGTCCGCTGATATTCTTAATTTTATTGACGCCGCCTGAGGCGTGACTCAGATTAGCCTCATTCACCCATTGGGTGAAACATAATATTTGTACTTATTAACGTATTTTCATTTTGTTAACAGCCGGTTAGGTTGTTTCAACCCGGAACCGTGAACGGTGAACCGCTCAACCTAGGTTATATAAACTATCTGTATGGAAAAACCAAAACTCATCAGACATATTTACAGGGGCCGTAACTGGATCATCCTGATTCAGGTATTGTGTTTTCTGGTTGTTTTTTCTTCAAATGCCCGGACGGAATCTGTTATTGAAGTGGGAAAATTTTCGGGGGTAAGGGAATTGAACGGTATTCCCCAAGGCTGGGAGCCCCTGACGTTTAGAAAGATCAAAAACCATACCCGATACACACTGGTGGTTGACGAGGGGATACGAGTTGTAAAGGCTGTCAGCAACCGTTCATCCTCGGGCTTAATTCGAAAAATCAGCATCGATCCCTCAGAATATCCGATCATCACATGGCAATGGAAAATTACAAACATATTTGAAAAAGGGGATGTCACAAAAAAGCAGGGAGATGATTATCCCGCCCGGATTTATGTTACTTTTACATATGATCCGGAAAAACTGAGTTTCATGGAGAAAACCAAATACAAAGTCGCACGCCTTTTGTATGGGGAATACCCTCCGCAGGGTGCAATCAATTACATATGGGGCAGCAAGGCAACGCAAGGAACCGTGGTTCCGAATCCATACACGGAGCGGGCAATGATGATTGTGGTCAGAAGCGGTAAGAAGATGTTAAACACCTGGGTGCGAGAGGAGCGAAACCTGTACGAGGACTACAAAAAAGCGTTTGGCACAGAACCTCCAACCATCTCCGGTGTGGCCATCATGACCGATACGGATAATACCCTGGAATCTGCCGTAACGTTTTATGGGGACATCATTTTCAAACAGCAATGACACGCGATGTCTCATTTATTGCCTACAGTTTGAGACCCTTGAAAAACGCCCTCTTTTGCCCAATCCCGGAGTCAGGCTCAAATTTTAATCCTCAAAATACTCAATGTATTCCTCTGGTTAAAATTTTCGCCTTCCTTGGCCTTGAACCCCGGTTAAATATTAAATACGGATTTAACTGGGCAGGCAAAATTGAACATTTTTCAAAGGTCTCAGTTTAATTTTAGGGGATAGCGCGTCCGGCATAATGGGAAATGGGTGGGTTGTGCTCAAATGCCTTGTAGATTTCTACAAACTCAATCAGCTTTTCGACCGGACCAAGCCGCCTGAATCCCCGTAAAAACACATTTCCTACTTCTAACAATACATCTCTTATCATCTCATTTGTACGTGCTTTCCCATACCGCTCATGCCAAGCAATACGATCACCTTATTGTGACCCTATAAAAACAAGGGTGTTTTATGTCAGTTATGGTTATAATTGGTTATTGTTTTATTTAGCAAGTAAAAATATTGACAATAGATTTTTAATTATTTAACTCAACATAAAAGAAAAGTCAAAACTTGTGATTAACAGAGAAGGGAGAGAGAAATGAGAAGATTATCAATTGCATTCATTTGTCTGGCATTGGTTGTTTGTCTTTTGCCGGTGAGTTCCCCGGCCCAAGAAAAGGTTTTAATGATGGCCACGACCACCAGCACGGACAACACGGGCTTGCTGGATTATCTTGCCCCGAAATTCAAAGAGGCAACCGGCATCGAGTTAAAGTGGACGGCCACAGGCACCGGTAAAGCACTCAAATTAGGTGAGAACTGCGATGTGGACATTCTCATGGTTCATGCGCCGCCGGCTGAGAAAAAATTCGTGTGTCATGGATTTGGTGTGGATCGTCGCGAAATCATGTACAATGATTTTGTTATCATCGGACCTGCAGCGGATCGGGCCGGAATTAAGGGGAAATCAATTAAAGATGCATTACAGACGATTACGGCGAAACAAGCTGTTTTTGTCAGCCGGGGCGACGATTCCGGAACACACAAAAAAGAACTTTCGTTGTGGAAGGCGGCAGATCTTCCGGCTCCTGATAAGGAAAACTGGTACGTTCAGACCGGCCAGGGTATGTTGGCGACCATCAATATTGCTGCGGAACGCAATGGGTATACCATGACCGACAGAGGGACCTACATTAAATATGAAGACAATATGAAAGGGAATCCACCGCTTAAAATCTTAGTGCAAGGAGACGCGGTATTACTAAATCAGTACAGCGTGATCGCCATAAATGCCACGCATTGTCCCAAGGCTAACTACGACATGGCCAAGCAATTTACCGAATGGATCGCCGGGGCAGAGGCGCAGCAGCTGATAAAAGATTTTAAACTGTTAGGAAAACCATTATTTACACCCAACGCGAAAATGTAGCCATCTGTCCAATCCTAAATTGCCATGGATTTCATATTCGAAGGATTTTTCGAAGCCTATAAGTTATTGGTGAGCGGCAACGCTGAAACCTATTCCGCGATTCTTGCCACTGTAAAGGTATCAAGCGGTTCCATCGCATGCAGCCTGCTACTGGGGATTCCGCTTGGGTTTTGCCTCGGCTATTTCGACTTCAGCGGAAAAAAAACCCTGAGGACAATTGTGGACACGCTGATGGCGCTACCCACCGTATTTATCGGACTGCTTGTTTACGCATTTATAACCCGTCGCGGTCCTCTGGGAAACTTCGGTATGCTGTTCACCTTGCCCGGTATTGGAATCGGCCAGACGATTTTAGCATTGCCCATCGTAATTGGTCTGAGTGCTACTGCGGTGGAAAGCATGGATCAAAAGCTTCGAATTACCATCATGTCAATGGGAGCCAATCGGAGGCAGCTTTTTTTGACCAGTTTATGGGAATGCCGGCACGGCATACTGGCAGGTGCGATCGCTGCTTATGGACGCGTTATGACGGAAGTGGGAATTTCCATGATGGTCGGGGGCAACATCAAGTGGCATACGCGCACCATTACCACGGCGATCGCACTGGAAACAAACAAGGGACAATTTGGTATGGGGGTCGCCCTTGGCCTGGTATTGTTGGCCATTGCGTTTTGTGTTAATCTGTCCGTCTCATTTTTACGCCGAAGGTATTAAAATTGCATCTGCCCATCTATGAGATCCGATCACTGAAACATTCATATGGCGGTCAACCTGTTCTGTCGATTGAGCATTTAACGGTTAAACAAGCTCATATCGTCGGACTCATCGGTCCAAATGGTAGTGGGAAAAGCACGCTGTTGCGATTGTTGGGTCTGATAGAAAAACCCAGCCAAGGGGAGATTATTTTTAACGGCCGCCGGGTTGAACCGTTTTCAGATGAAGCCAGATTTCTTATCACACTGCTCCCGCAAGAGCCCTTTCTTATGAAACGCAGCGTTTTTAGTAACGTTTCTTATGGTCTTAAGTTAAGGGGAAATGGCAGGGATGTCGTGGATAAAGCCAACCGGGCGCTTTCTCTGGTAGGCTTGGATAGTAAAGATTTTGCCCGACGGCCCTGGTATGCCCTATCCGGAGGAGAAGCTCAGCGTGTGGCGTTGGCAGCAAGACTGGCATTAAATCCCAAAGTTCTTTTATTAGATGAACCAACAGCCAGCGTAGATGCAGCCAGCGCACAGCTTATTAAAGAGGTAACGCTTCGGGCACGCCGGGAATTGGGCACCACGCTCATTGTTGCCAGTCATGATTGGCAGTGGCTTTATGAGATCTGTGATGAAATCTTGCATTTATTCAAAGGTAGAATTTTTGGAAGAGGCCGCGAGACAATAATCTTCGGCCCCTGGCAAAAGTTGGGAACGGGAACATGGGGGAAAATTTTATCCGACAAGCAACAACTGCCGGTGCCGCCCCCTCCAAACCAGGAGGCTGCTGCTGTAATTCATGTCTTGTCTGTCAGCGAAGACCGATCAACCATTGCCGGTGAGGGTATTATCCTGAGCGGTACGGTTTCCCGGCTCAGCCTGGAAAGAAAAACCGGCCAATTATTTGCCACTATTCTTGTCGGGGATCTTCCTTTCAAAGTGGGGTTAGATATTCAACAGGGCAAGGAACATACCCTATTTCCGGGAAGAACCATATTTGTCCGTTATCGCCTTGACCAGGTCAAATGGATTTAAATGATGACGCTCAAGCACCCTGTTGAAATCATATCCCCCGGTCTTCATGCGGTATTTTCGCTCGCGACTAGCGTTTCTTTCGGTGCCGTTTGCGATTTCCCTTTGACCTGTTCTTGATCGGTAGGCGAGGCTCGCCGCCACCCGGGGGCAGGATAATCTTGTCCTCCGAAGCGACCCATACAAAACGTGACTGCGATTTACTCCCCTTGTAGGCGGGGACCCGAAAACGGCGCACATGAAAACCACAACTCATCAAGAGCTGCTCGAATTTCTTACCCGGCTCAGCCGACCACACAGCCAGACATCCCTGTTTGCGCAGTGCGCGGCGACAGGCCCGAATTCCTTCACGACCGTACAGACGGCGGTTTCCTGAATCGGTCATCGCGCTGGGACCATTATCTATATCCAGCAGGATCGAATCGAATCTGCCCTTGGAACGTGAGATAATCTCGACGATATTGCCCGTCTTGAGGTCAACTCGTTCGTCCCCCAGCGGCCGGCCGTTGAGTTCCCCGAAAAACTCACGATTCCATTCGACTACAGCACCCAACAGTTCACCCACCACCACTTGAGCGTGGGGGCTGAGCATGTCGAGAGCCTGGCGCAAGGTATAGCCCATACCCAATCCGCCGATAAGTATGCTAGGCGCCTTGCGACTAGCCAGATGCGCACAACCCAGCCGCGCCAGCTCCAGTTCCGACTCATGTTGGCGACTGTGCATCAAATCCTGACCGTTGATCATGATCGAGAAATCACGGTCATGCTGATAAAGCACCATCTCGCCTCCGTCCGGGGTCCGGGCTGTAGCTATTTTTACTCTCGGGTTCATTGTTCCATCATAACATTCGCAAATAAGCTGCGTGCCTAAAGCATTTCGAACCTGCACGGCTTTTACGGTAAACCGGTAAGTTTCTTCACGTCAGCTTCATTTGAATTGTCAGAAGTTTTTCTCTTTATTTTTTTCTTTTGTCTTTTAAATAAATTGCCTTTGAGGGTCCAACGCCAACAGCTCTTTCTTCGATTTGGAATAGCTTTGTTGCTGATGCAAGTCCCCCCAACTTTTTGTAACCATAGTTTCGCGGATCAAACTCTGGTGCCTGCTTGGCAATGTTACTACCCACGGTTGCAAGATGAGCCCAACCAGAATCGTCCGAAGATGCCTCAACAGCGTTTCTTAATAAATTAACCAGTTTCGTGTTTTTCTTAAGTTCGCTGGTTGTCTTGCGTTTTATTTTCTCACTATAATCATCTTTGGAGCGCAGCACTTCAGTGAAAACAAACTTATCACACGCAGAAACGAATGCTTTAGGGGTTTTTTCCTCCCCGAATCCATATACAAAAAGACCGGCTTCTCTTATCCTTGACGCTAACTTAGTGAAATCACTATCGCTGGATACGATGCAAAAACCGTCAAATTTGCCCGTGTAAAGTAAATCCATTGCGTCAATTATCAATGCACTGTCGGTTGCATTTTTCCCTGAAGTATACCCAAATTGCTGTATGGGCTGTATTGAATACTGTAAAAGAACTTCCTTCCAACCTTTAAGGCCTGACAGCGTCCAGTCACCGTAAATCCTTTTTACATTAGCTGTCCCATACTTTGCGATTTCCGATAGTAGCCCGTCAACAATAGAAGGTTGGGCGTTGTCTGCATCTATTAATACGGCCAATTTTTCAATTTTTTCGTCTGACATGTTTTTCCTTTTATGTTTTGGTGTGATTCAACCAACAAAGGAACAGCAGTAATCTGTTATTCTTTTGACCCTTAGTCCGAATTTGGATTGAGCAGGAACTTCGAAAGCTTCTCCATCTTTAATTGTTTTCCATCCTTCCTCTTCCGGCAATGAAACTTCAAGATCCCCAGAAATAATTTCTATGATTTCTTTATCATCCGTATTGAATTCATATTCCCCGGGAAGCATTATTCCGAGGGTCTTTCGGGACCCATCCGGAAAAACAACCGAGCGACTGGTAACCTTTCCATCAAAGTAAACATTTGCTTTTTTAATTATCGTAACCTCATTGAATTCAGACATGAACCTCTCCTTTCAATTAGAAAAATTATGAAACATAATGCTGAAATTGAGCTGACACAAAAGCCACGAACTATTTGAATTTACACAAAGACCGGCACGGCTTTTGTGGTGAGCTCGAATTTTTTGTGTACGCCCGGCATGGGCGTGATCTTATGGGGTAACCCGCCTTCGCTAAGGTTATGGCGTGGCAGGAAGTCCCCTTTCTATAATCTAATATACGTCCTCTATTTCCTTAAGTCATATACGTTGGAGAAATCACCGGTTTTGCACCAGCCCCCTAGACCACAATATATTGTGTAGCTGTTAAAATAAGAAAAGCGCGAAATTTTATCATTAAATACGCTTTCTCATTCTTAGGTTTAAGGGAACAAAGATAGCCGTTTTAATAATAGTGCTGATGTCGAAAACTATTTGTAAACCAAAGGGAAATTCGGCATAGTTTTTGGAATCTCAGTTGTCGGGTGCTGGGAGCCTTGAGTCAGTTCTTTCACGCGTTTGGTGATGAAAAGATCTATCTCTTTTATGTCTACCGTGTTGTCTCTATCATAGTCAGCTTTCCCTTCAAGACCTTCAATAAGTGCCTTTGTAAATGCGCCGTGACCCCATCCCTGTCTTTCCTGACTGCTTTCTTTCCCGGTGGAGGCTGTCATTACAACTACACCGCTTTCCGCATTTACCAGTTCCCGAAGGGCGCTTGTCATATCCTCGACTCCTCTTCGTTTCCCGGTAACATCTCCACTGTGACAGGTGTCCACAAGGAAGATAACCTTGGATGGAAGACTCGATAACACATCCTGAAAATCAAACCACTTGACACCGGTTCGTCTAAGCTTGTCAGGTTGACCGTCATATGGGAGGAAATAATAATTGCCTCTATCATCCTTTAAACCGTGACCTGCAACAAAAATGACAGACAGATCCTTTTGAGTGGACTCTTTTAAAATCCAGTCGAGTCCGTCAAGAATATCATCCTGTGTCGCTTGATGATCGGTAAGCACCCGTTTATGAATCTTTTGATAAAGTTTTCCGGCCTGCCGGGTTAGAACCGATGCGATCCCTTCTGCGTCCTTGTGTGCATAATCCAAACTGTATTCTTGCTGCTGATATTTCGAAACCCCGATGGAAAGCAGATAAAGATCTGGTTTGAAAATGTCCTGTGTTCCTGTTGCCGTACCAATGGTTTTTGTTTTCCATTTGACATTGATGATCTCAGGTTCTGACTGGGTGTGTCGGTTTGATGCGATGACAGATATCCTGTTGTCCTTCTGGGTCAAAGGAACCATAACATCTATTTCCGCCCTTAATCCGTCTATCTTTTTACTCGCCTGTGCTTTGACCCCAATCCCTCGATCTTCACCTATTTGTCTGCCGTTGACCAAAATCCAGATATCGGTGATCGGCTCATTATTTGTTGCTTTTGCCCCTGCTTTGATTCGGATACTGTTTTGTTGTACGGTAACATCTCTTTGGGCAGGAATCTGAAAAAATACCGCCGGGGGTAAAATACTGTCGATATCAGATACGGTGGTCTTTTTGATCTTTTTTTGTCGTGGTCTTTCCAGGTTGACAAGCCGAATCGCCTCTTTAATATCACCACCGGTTTCAAGATATTTTGCCACGATCTTAGGGGAGTAAAACTGTTTTGAAAACCGGGATGCCGGATAATAAAGCGCTGATCTGTTTTCACCCTGATTGATGTGCCATCCTATATATTTATCCCCGTTTAATGACGCTGTATAATATCCTTCAGGGGTCCAGGCCACCCATTCGTTGTCGGTTCCCTGGAAGATGCTTAAAAAAAGTCTTCCTGAATCGATTTCCCAAAGTTTTACGGTTTGATCACTTGATCCTGAAACCAGAAACCGGCTGTCAGGGGATGCAGCTATTCCCCATACATCAGCGGTGTGTCCGATAAAATCATGGATTTTTTTTCCGGTTTTCGGATTGTAAGATACAAGAACACCATTGCTTCCTCCGCTAATCAAAGTTTGTCCATTCGGGGTTATGGTCAAGCTTCTATGATCATATCCATCTGCTGATCCTCTTGTGATTTCATAAACCATGCGACCGCTTTTCATGATTCCAATGGTTTTTTGGACATCGTCATTTTTAGTTCGAATGGACCAGGGACCCACAGATTTAATCCCTCTTATGAAATCGTAGTCAGAGCTGAGCTCGGGTCCCATAGACAGCTCATAGGTTCTACTGTCTGACTTGATCTGAAAAGATTGTTTCAAAAAACCATGTGCAAACAAATTTCTACTTCCCCATTTCTTTCCCCACGCAATAGACCGACCGTTCTTTGCAAACCCCACGCTCCAGATATTATTCCCTTTTCCGACCATTTTCTGTTTAACCTGTCCTGTGGTCAAATTCCAGAGATAAATTTCTTGGTCACCCCCGCCCCCGGTTACAGCGATCCTTCCGTCAGGAGAGATGTCTGATGCAAGGACGATGTTTGTGTGTTTTGTAAAAGAGGTTATCTTTTTGCCAGATGGAATGGAAAAAACTCGACATTCATTTCCTCCACTACCAGGACCGCCGATTCCTGATATAACATATCGGCTATTCGGTGTTATGGAAATGCTCAATACACATCTGTTTTGACTTGCCAGCACTTTGATAAACCTTCCGGTTCTTCCGTCCCACATGCGAATGGTTTTATCATAACTTCCTGAAAGAAGGTACTTACCGTTGGGTGTAAAAGCCACTGCTTTTACTTTATCTGTATGTCGCTTAAGGGTTTTAATCAAAAAACCGGTTTTCGCGTTCCACAGTTTTAACGTATCGTCATCACTCCCTGTAACTGCCATTGAACCGTCAGGTGAAAATGCAACCGCATAGATATAGTCCGTATGACCTTTAAGTACGTGGATTGTCTTTTGAGTACGAGCATTCCAGATACGGGCGGTTTTATCACCGCTTCCGGAAATCAACCGGTTTCCATCCGGGGAGAACGCAAGCCCGTTGATTACACCCCTGTGTCCTTTGAGAAGCGCTATAACTTCGCCGGTTTGAAAGTTGATAAGACGAATATCTCCAACCTTGCCACCGTCTATGCCAAAACCATGTGCCATAACCCCCCCCACCGCCAGAAGCCGGTCATTTTGGGTAAGGGCTGCAGCATAAATCTTACCTTCTGCGCCTGATTCCATTTGACCACGAAGCACCCGCACAACCTCACCGGTAGAGGTGTTCCACACACGTATGGTTTTATCATCAGATGCGGAAACAAGGTATCTTCCGTCTTTGGTGAACATGACATCTCTTATTAATGCTTTGTGCCCGCCGGTGTCGATGGTGAGGATCGGTTTTGCAGCAAGTGGATGTACAGGAACAAATAGGGTAATGATTAAAAGAAATGGTAACAAACGTTTCATGTAGGTGTCTCCATGATTAAATCTGAAATGCGAAGATGCAAATAAGAATGTTAGAAAATATTTGCAAAATATTCATCCAAAAACAAAACCGTAAATATTGCGCTTGATGACTAATAACTTACCCAACCATATAGAAAAAATATAGAAATGGCAAGAATGGAAAATCCCACATATTGTGGTTCGCCCAAAATCAAAAAATGCAAATTTATTGAAATTATAGCACGAAAATGGATCATTTAAAAGCGTGTGCTTTCTTGACAAAAGTGCAGGCCCAAGCACTTCAATTTCACATACATATATCGTGTTTCTTACAAAATTGCAAAAAAAAGCACAGCCAAACAATCCTCGGATTTCGATATCTTAAATTCGAAACCCATTTCCAGGTAAAAAGATACATTGCAGATCACACACGAATTAACCTCGATCCGGTGATTACAAGATCTTGTGGTGCTGCTGATGCTTATGTTTGGTATGGTTGACCTGTGGAAGCTGATCGGAATTCATGAATAGGATAATTATTATTGAATTCCGGAACAACTAATTATCCGTCTGAAAATTTTCCCATCTTTTCACTCTTT
>Ga0222626_1000544_pt1 | contig 21228 bp, 18 predicted proteins | sample AntAcemetageno91_FD_179862 | JGI IMG/M metagenome (GOLD analysis project Ga0222626, IMG submission 179862) | Saline water microbial communities from Ace Lake, Antarctica - #91 | ecosystem: Environmental > Aquatic > Non-marine Saline and Alkaline > Saline | place: Antarctica: Ace Lake | collected...
GTGACGGTACTGTAGAAGAACTTGAGTACTATTCTAAAGAAATTGCTGATGAATTATTATCAGACACAATGATGAAATCAACATTAAAATTAAATGATGATGTTTTAATAGAGGAATATGAGTATTTTAAAACTAGAATAAGTAATCTAGACGCAGTTTTTTCATCGTGCAAAATTACTACTCCTGGAAATGCGGATATTGGTGATATAAGAATGTATTCTCAGATATATATGCTTATCTATAAAGATTTTTATGTAATAATCCATTATATGATTCAGCAACACTCCAATGAGTCAGAAAATCAGTTTAATAGTAGAATCAAAGAATATATTCCTCTTCTAAAACTAATGGCAAATAGTATTATTCTTCTTAATCAATATGACTAGTAGTTGAAAAATAACGCACCCTAACACTCAATATAAAAAATTGGGCAGATAGTGCTAAATATGAACATTTTAACATTAGATAAACAGCGTAATAAAATGAAAGTTTGGTATTTCAAAATGCCCAATTTTTCATATTGCCCCCGTTACCGTGCATTTGAAAGAAAAGAATGAATAAAAGAAAAGCAATGAAATGACAGATAAACAAATTGAAATAGGAAATAAATTATTGGGATTGTTTGTCGATAACGATGGGCAAATGACAGACATAGAATATGAAAGCGAAATAAAACAATTATTCGGAAGTGAGTTTGTTAAATTATCCAGAACAACTACTATATCAATGATTGAAGATTATAAACTGTTTGTTCGTAATGCTTTTAATAAAAATTTTAAAATAATAACAGCAGAAGGAAGAAATGCTCACAAAATTGGATTAAAACAATATATTGAAGAGTTTGAAGAAAAAGAAAAACTTAAAATTGAAAATTTAAGAGCAAGTATAAAAACAGCAAATAGGTCTTTTTATTTATCAATAGCAGCAATTTTAATAGCAACAATAACTCTATTTGTTAATTATTGCTCCAATAATACTATTAATCCAAGGACTAATACAGATAACAACAGATACAATAACAGTAACAATCAATCCATAAATAGTGATTCCGTAATTGAAAAGATGAATCCTTCCGATTCTATCAATATATCTAAACAACTGGTTCATTAACTAAAAATTAAAATTATGGAATTATTCACATTAACAAACACTGGGCTTATTCTTGACATTGTAGGGGCGATAATTATCTTTTTCTATGGTCTGCCATCAGCAGAAACAAAAACCATTCATGCAATTGCATTCCAAGATTCAACAAAAAAAGAGTTGAGACAGGTCAAAATATCTAAGATTTTATCACCTGCTGGGATTTTACTTCTTGTCTGTGGTTTTGCATTTCAGTTGATTGGTAACATTATATGATATCTCATCTGTCACGTGTCCTGACAATCGAAAGATAAATAGTGAAAATAATTGCAGTAGCACAAAATATAATGATAAATAATTCACCAAATGATATAACAAAAAAAATAAAAACGCCACGGTAACAATGTATAAAAATAATAGCCGGTTCAGTAGAAAATTCAAAGTTTGTAGCCCGCTTCAACTTTCTTCTAACTTGCTTAGTTTGAAACCCGCAATTGGCTACTATTCTTATACTGAACGTTGGGCGAAATTTAAATCAGCATCATAACAAAATGGAATCTAGTAAGAAGAGAATTTGTTTGATAGTAGGGGCAGGTGCAGTAGAAAATTCATGGCTGCCCATAATTGAGGTTTTAAAGCCAGATTACTACTTTGATTTTGATGCCGATTCTGCAAATTGCTTTTTAGCAAGGATGATTTATAATCTTCGTCATAGTGCCACTAGCGATGATCCAAATATAAAAGGCGGGTTACAAAATAAATTGAGTGATTTTAGTGAATTTAAGTTAAGAATTTCAAAGGCTATTTACACCTATGAATTGAAGCGTAAAATATATCCAAGAAGGGAGTTTTTTTTATTTCTCGATAAATTTATATTTCAAGAAGGAATTGAATTTATTTCAATTTCAACAAATTGGGATACTGTTATAGATAAGGCAATCAATTATGAGCATCCTGGTAAATATGAAACCTTCCATTTACATGGCATAATTACCAATCCAGATATGCTATATTTACCTTCTGAAGTAGCAATGGAACCCTATAGATCAGAGCAAGATCGTAAAACTATACTAGAATACCATGCCTCATTTATGCATGCTATAACCGAATCTCATAGTGTAATTTTATATGGCTTATCATTAGACCCATTAGATGCTGAACTTTCTGAAATTTTATCTTATGGACTTGATTCTTCAAATATTAAAGAAATTATTATTATAAATCCTGACCATGAAAGAATTTCTAAACGAGTAAAACTACTACTTGCTAGTTGGATTAGAAAAGTTAATGTTTTCGCTTATTTGCCAGATGAATTATCCGTAAAGATACAATACTAAACTTCGCCCAACAAGCGGTCATAGCCTATTGGCAGTGAAGTCGTATTAAGAAAATGAATTGTAAATTTTAAATTAATACAAATTAAGAAACAGATTGCGGTAAAATGCCAACAGGCCATACCGCCGCACGTTAACACACATTTAAAAACGATCACACATGAACACATTAAGCATAATACTTTCATTAATCTCAGCTATGATTGTGTTGTTTGTAATTGTTTTTGATGGGAAATTAAAAATCGAAAATAGGGATAAAATTACATTTAAAGACTTCAAATCAGAGTTAAGAAAAATATCTTTATTTGGTTGGGTTCTAGTTTCATTAATGCTACTTTTTGACGCTGGCAATAATTTAATCTCAGTAGAAAACAATAGAGAACAAGCTAGTCAATACGCCAAAGACACACTTCGATTTAAAACAATAATTGACCAATTAAATAGAAAAGCAATTAATGATAGTCTAACAATAAAAAATCTAGGGAATCTCGTTACCAATAATGGTCTAAAAAGCGATTCGATTAAACTTCAAATTGTTGATAATGCAGTTGAAGCAATGGAGCAACAAAAAAAGACTATTGAGAAAGAAAAAGAAAATACTTTTATTCACTTCCAAAATGAAGTAGAAGATAATTTAATAAAGGTCTTAATCAATTACGAAAAGAATCATATTAATGGTTTTGCAGACACTTCTCTTTTTGTAAATTCTAGACTAACAAATCTTTATATTAAAAAATATGAGAACATATCTTCTAATCGAGTAGTCTTGGATTATTTAATGGAAACTTCGGAAAAAATTGATGTTGTAAATAAATATGCAAATTATGTGGCTAGCAGTAAAGGAAAATCTGAAGATCGAAAATTAGATATAAGAATGTTCTTAGCTAATGTCAAAGTATTAGAAAGTTACCTTATTTCAATTTATTTGAGAGTGAAGGATTTAAACTCATACAAGGAATATGAGAGTCTTGATTTAGATAATGTATTACTTCCAAAAATTGATAGAGATTCATTAATAAATGAATTTAAGATAGAATATATTTTAAAAACGAAACAAATAATTAATTAAAAACGTGTGTTAACAATGTGTAAATTTAAAAGCGGGTTCGGTGGTATGCCAGCAGCGGTTTTCCGCTCATTCTCTCGTCCGTATGCGGACAGAGAATCACACGCAAATCCGCTTCTAAACTTACACCAACGTTAAAAAATGAAATTTCCTGACATTAATTATAATTTCTGGTTATCTAACTGGAACAAAAGCATTGGTGAAGGTAAAGTCTACACAATAATAATATTGCAAAGTATATAAGCTTTGGAAAAGACATCAATGCTTGCCAGGATTTTTAGTTTTAATGAGTCAATACTTAGGAAGCATTAAATTGCTGGTAATAAGCAAATTTAAGAATAAAAACATTCTTTCCCAAATTCAGATCCCCAACTTCAAAAAACAGAAAATACCTTTACCTAATCACTCATACCTAAGTGCTTTGGCCGGAACAATTCGAGTGATATAATAGGATGGAATAACCAGCACCAAGACCGAGACTACAAATGTACCAAGGTTTAATAAAAATACATACGTCCAATGTAATTCAACAGGAACATAATCAACATAATATGATTCAGGCGACAAGCCTATTAATCGGAAATTCAATTGTGCAAAATAAAATAGTAAGCCAATAATATTACCCCATATCATACCCTTTATAATTATTCCGGAAGCCTGATAAAGAAATATCTTACGAACGGAGCTGCTATTTGCACCCAGCGCCTTTAACAAACCAACCATGCTGGTACGCTCAATAATTAAAATCAACAGTGTTGAGACCATAGTTATTGTTGCCACAATTATCATTAAAACAAGTATAACTATAACATTCATATCAAGCAGGTTAAGCCAATTAAATATTTGTGGAAATTCATCATAAACAGTAATTACCGATAGATTATAAGGAATATCATTATATAGCTCAAATGAAGTGTTGTTAATATCCGCTATATCATTCAGCATTATCTCAATGCTACCAACTTCATCCGGTTTCCAGTTATTGAGCTTTTGCAAATGCCGTAAATCACCTATGATATACATATTATCAAATTCTTCCATTCCGGTATAATAAATACCACTGATATTGAATTTCCGACCTCTAGCGCGAGAATCCCCTTCATCAATAAACCACATTCGTATATTATGACCAACCTCAAGGTTAAGTTTTTGAGCAATATTTTTTGAAATTAACAATTCATTATTTTTTACAGAATCTGCAAGATTAGGATAACTACCTGCAACAATACAACTTACAAGAAAACTGCTATCATAATTACCATCAACTCCTTTAAGTATAACCCCTTGTATTTGATTATCTGTTTTTATAACCCCTGCTTTTTGAGCACTTAACTGAACATGATCTATTTTTTTATTAACTAGCAATTTACTAATAAACTCTTCAGAAACTGAAATAGGGTTTCCTTGCAGTGCTTGATTATTATCAAATGGTACCAACTGAATATGTGAGGTAAAACCCATAACTTTTTCACTTACTGATTTTTTGAAACCAATAACAATGGCAACGGATATAATCATTAACGCAAGACCTAAAGCTATACTGATTAACGAAATCCTCACAACGGGTTTTGACAGGCTCTGAAATCGACCGGTTGTTAAACGCTTTGCTATAAAATATTCAAAATTCAATTAGAGTGATTTTTATTATATGGTTCTTATTGCAAATATACACAAGATTGAATGAGTGAATACGTAAATGATTGAATGTAAAAAATGGATACATTTACACAGGAAAAAAAACTCCAATGAAAGCAAAAATACTAATAGCTATATTACTAACAATGTGGTCTTTCGCTATTTATGGTCAATCTAAAAAGCCCATGCTTGTAGAATATGATGAAATTAAAAGTGGAGCAGAGCAGTTAGATAGTTACCTTAATTTGCTGCAAAATAAAAATATCGCTGTAGTTGCTAATCCATCCTCATTGGTTGGGAATATACATTTAGTTGACACACTACTTTCGCAGAATATAAAAATCAGTAAAATTTTCTGTCCTGAACATGGCTTTAGAGGAACTGCAGAAGCGGGCAAATTAATTAAGGATAACGTAGACCCAAATACCAATGTTCCTATTATTTCACTTTATGGATCTCATAAAAAGCCAACTATTGCCGACCTTGAAAATATAGACATTGTACTTTTTGATTTACAAGATGTGGGAACAAGATTCTACACATATATTTCAACATTAACGTATGTAATGGAAGCTTGCGCAGAAAACAATGTACCTATAATTGTACTCGACAGGCCAAATCCAAATGGATATTTTATTGATGGACCGGTACTTGAAGAGGAATACAGTTCATTTGTGGGACTTCATCCAGTACCCGTAGTTTATGGAATGACAATTGGAGAATATGCCATGATGGTAGCCGGAGAACATTGGATTAACAAGGCCAATAATATTAACTTAGAAGTCATCCCTTTATCAGGATGGAATCATAATATGATAATCAAGCTGAAAACAAAACCATCACCCAATCTACCAAACTGGCAATCGGTTTATCTATACCCATCAATCTGTTTTTTTGAAGGCACAATTATGAGTGCAGGGCGTGGTACTGAGTTCCCCTTCCAGGTTTTCGGCCATCCGGAATATATGTCTGGCAGTTTCATTTTTACACCCAGAAGTAATGAAGGGGCAACTAATCCAAAATATAAAGACCAACAATGTTATGGCATCAATATAAATGTTACCGAAGAAAATTTAAGGAGAAATCCTGCTCAAATAAACTTATTCTGGCTAATCACTTCTTACAATATAATGAATAACAAAAAAGATTTTTTTAGCAATTATTTTGAAAAACTTGCAGGAACTGCTATGCTAAGAGAACAGATAATCTCAGGAGTAAAAGAAAATAAAATTAGAAAAAGCTGGCAACCCAAAATCAATAAATTTAAAAAAATAAGATCAAAATATTTACTTTACGAATAGGTCTATTTTAATAGTTTTGTATTTTAGTAAAGCGAAAAATAATTCAACAATAGAACAATAGAAACAAATTCATACTATGACATTAATAAAATCCATTTCAGGAATAAGGGGAACCATTGGAGGAAAACCCGGAGGTAACTTAACTCCTATCGATATTGTCAAATTTACAGCTGCATTTGCAACATTAATTAAAGAAAATCAACATCATAAAAAGTTAAAATTTGTAATTGGGCGCGATGCACGTATTTCAGGAGAGATGGTTGAATCATTAATTGTATCAACCTTAACAGGTATGGGCATTGACGTTATTAACACAGGGCTTTCAACCACACCAACAGTTGAAATGGCAATAATAAATTTGAAAGCTGATGGTGGTATTATAATAACAGCAAGCCACAATCCAAAGCAATGGAATGCCCTTAAACTACTTAATGGAAAAGGTGAATTTATTTCAGGCACTGAGGGAGAACGGGTGCTTAAACTTGCTGAAGATGAAGATATTATTTTTAGTGAAGTCGACGATCTGGGAAAGGTTGAGCATAACAATAAGACTATCGATGATCATATAAAGCAGATCATTAAACTTGATCTTGTTGACAAAAATATTATTGAGAAAACTGGTTTTCGAGTAGCCATAGATGCTGTAAATTCAACCGGCGGGATATCAATTCCACCATTACTTAAAGCACTTGGAGTAAATGATATTATTGAACTATATTGTGAGCCCACCGGGGACTTCCCTCATAATCCTGAACCAATACCTGAGAATCTGGGCGAAATTTGCAAGTTAGTAATTGCACAAAAAGCCGATATAGGAATAGTTGTAGATCCTGATGTTGATCGTCTTGCACTTGTTATGGAAAACGGAGAACTATTTGGTGAAGAATACACATTGGTTGCTGTAGCAGACTATATATTACAATCTCAAAAAGGGAATACCGTTTCAAACTTATCATCAACTAAAGCATTACGTGATGTTACAGAAAAAGCCGATAGAAGTTATACTGCTTCAGCAGTAGGCGAAGTAAACGTTGTTGAAAAAATGAAGGAAGTTAATGCTGTTATTGGTGGCGAAGGAAATGGCGGTGTCATTTATCCCGAGTTACATTATGGTCGTGATGCACTTGTTGGAATAGCTTTGATACTAACATATCTTGCAAAAGAAAATATCACATTAAGTGAATTAAGAGCACGTTATAATAACTATTTTGTGTCAAAAAATAGGATTGACTTAACTCCGGGAATGAATATTGACAAGATGTATAATAAAATAATAACTCATTATAGCGATTTTCCAATCCTCACAATAGATGGTGTTAAAATTGATTTTCCAGATGGGTGGGTTCATTTAAGGACTTCCAATACCGAACCAATAATGAGAGTATATGCTGAAAGTACAAGTATGGAAAAAGCAAAAAAATATGCTTTGGACGTAATTAATCTCATAAGTTGATAATTTTTAGTAACTTGCAGCTATATTGAGCAAAGATAATTTCCTTATGAAGAAACGGTATAAAAAAAAGAAATTCAAAAAATTGAATTTTATGCTTTCAGAAAGGCAAATGAAATCTTTAAAAAATTATTGCCACGCGCGAAATACTACACCTAATAAACTCATAAAGAAAAGTATTCGATTATATATTGAGAATTTTGATAAATCTGTTCCTAATAAATACCACGTTCAACATAATCAACTTGACCTATTTAATAAAGAAACGGATACATTATCAATGTTTGATTGAAGATTTTCTTTGTTAACTTTAATTATAAAATACCAAATAGCAACCAAAATGAGCCTTAAAATCTTTATCTTATCTTCTTAAAATATTTCTTCCGTAACTTTGGCTATGCAACAAATATTTTAAATCGATAAGCAGAAAAATATTTTGTTTTATAATGCACATTCTGATAACTAATTGGTATAATTAGAAAAACGAAAATTCATACCGCCTTATTTTTTTCTTAATTTTGTATTAATTTTTCATGAAAATTCATCTTGAGATATACTTATAATATGAAACTTAAAATTGGAGATAAAGCCCCTGAATTTAAAGGTGTTGACGAAAATGGAGAAAATATATCACTTTCTAATTTCAAAGGAAAGAATATTATACTTTATTTCTATCCAAAAGATAATACACCAGGGTGTACAAATGAAGCATGCAACTTACGCGACAATTATAACATGTGGCTTGAAAAGGATTATGAAGTAATTGGTATTAGTCCTGATAGTCAACAATCACATCAAAAATTTATTGATAAGCATAAACTTCCGTTTACACTTATTTCTGATCCTGATAAAGTTATAATTAAACAATATGGCACCTGGGGTCCAAAAAAGTTATATGGTCGTGAATATGAAGGGCTACTGCGTACAACCTTCGTTATTAATGAAAATGGAATCATAGAAAATATTTTTGAAAAAGTAAAAACTAAAGACCATACTAATCAAATATTAGAAACTATTAAATAAACAGGATATGACTAGCAATAAAGCAAAAGAAAACGCTGACAAGTTAAGACAAGAAAAATTAAAAGCCCTTGAGGCCACTATTGGAAATATAGAGAAATCATATGGAAAAGGATCCATAATGAGACTTGGTGATGAAGCTGTAGTAAAAGTTGCATCTATATCAAGTGGATCAATTAGCCTCGATCAGGCACTAGGAGTTGGTGGCGTTCCAAAAGGAAGGGTAGTAGAAATTTACGGACCTGAATCATCAGGAAAAACTACGCTGGCACTACATATAATTGCACAAGCACAAAAAACAGGTGGTATAGCAGCATTCATTGATGCTGAACATGCATTCGACAGATTTTATGCTGAGAAGTTGGGAGTTGACACTCAAAACTTATTAATCTCGCAACCCGATCATGGTGAACAAGCATTGGAGATTGCCGATAGTCTTATTAGGTCGGCAGCAATTGACGTTGTTGTTATTGATTCAGTAGCTGCATTAACACCCAAGAGTGAAATTGATGGCGAAATGGGTGATTCAAAAATGGGACTACATGCCCGGTTAATGTCACAAGCACTGCGAAAGCTTACTGCAAATATCAGCAAAACTGGTACTGTGTGTATTTTCATTAATCAATTGCGCGAAAAAATTGGTGTAATGTTCGGTAATCCGGAAACCACAACAGGTGGAAATGCACTTAAATTTTATGCCTCAATACGATTAGACATTCGTAGAATTGGACAGATTAAAGATGCAGATAATATTACGGGTAATCGTGTACGAGTTAAAGTTGTAAAGAACAAAGTTGCCCCTCCTTTCCGTAAAGCTGAATTTGATATGATGTACGGAGAAGGTATTTCTAAAAATGGCGAAATTATTGACCTTGGCGTCGACCACAATATTATTAAAAAAAGTGGTTCGTGGTTCAGCTATGGAGAGACTAAGCTTGGGCAAGGAAGGGATGCTGTAAAAGCCTTACTTTTAGATAACCCCGACCTTTGTGATGAGTTAGAAACCAAAATCAAAGAAGCTCTTGCTACTGATTAATACTACTAAATAAATATCTAAATAGTTTTTTACTCTTCACTTGCTAACCGGGGAATATTATGAGCAAACTTTTTCCTTTTTTATTAATAATCATTATAGTTACTATTTTTGGATGTAATAATTCAAATCAAAAAAGCCACATTGCAGCTGGTGTTAATGCCGACTCAATTTCAATTTATACAAACTTATTAAATGAAGATTCACTAAGTCCGGGTTTATGGGCATCCAGAGCTGAATTATATTTAAAAAAAGGAAATATTAATAGTGCATTACGCGATTTACAAACAGCGCTGAAGTTGGCACCCGACAACCCAAAGCTTTATATACTATTATCAGATATTTATCTTGTGCTGGGACAAACCGACAATAGTATTGCTTCTTTAAAGAAATCCATCAAACTAAAACCTGATAGTGAAATACCGTATTTAAAACTATCAGAAACATATTTACTACTTAATGAACCTGGTACTGCGATTAGATATGCTGACGAAGCTATTAATATAAACAGGCAAAATCCTGAATCATATTATGTTAAGGCGATGGGGCTTATGGATAATAATGACACATCAGCAGCAATTATAAATTTAGGTATTTCGGCCAACCTTGATTCGAATAATTATATGGCTAACATGCAATTGGGCTCGATTTATACAGCGATGGAAGACAGCTTGTCAATCACATATTTTTATAAAGCATTAAAGATCAAACCAAATGATGAGCGATCGTTATACTATATTGGAATGTATTATCAGGAGCACAACGAATTTGAAAAGGCCATTACAAAGTTTAACAAAATAACAGAGCTATATCCTGACAACAAAAGAGCATTCTATAATATGGGGTATATATACTTAGTTGAGATGGGAGATTTTGAGAATGCGAAAATTAAGTTTAAAAAAGCTATTGCGATTAACCCCAGATATGTTGAGGCTGTTTATAATTTAGGGCGTACTTACGAGGCAATGCGAGATTATCAAGCAGCTAGAGAACAGTATAAAAAAGCTTTAGAATTATTGCCAAATTATCCATTAGCAATTAAGGGAATGAACCGACTTGATGATTTATTAATTAGGAATAATTGATGTTAAACTATCTAATTTGGATAACCGCCATTATGGTTGTTTAAGAGTATTGCTCTTTGAGCTCTTTTAGTTCTACAACCATTTCTGCACTACTTGTTTTAAATTCCTCAAAAAGTTCATCAACACCATCCATATTCTTTTCAGTACCCATTATTTCAAGTTGACGAGCTTTTTGCTCCACATCTGAAGCAATAAAATTTGCTATTACTCCTTTCATACTATGGGCACTAAACTTTAAATTATCATAATCTGTAGATGCAATACTTGCGGCAATGGCATTTATTCTATCAGGATACTCATTTATAAAAATATCAATAATTTCTGCAACTATTTCCTTATCAAAATATTCAAAATTTTGTACGAATTGTGTTCTATTAATATATCCCATGGGTTATTCGTTTCAAATTAATATATAGTACTAAATATTTTAGTTTTTCGTTTGTTTTGCTTCTTATACCAACTATAACCCCATATTACCAATATAAATTGTTTCTTTTTCCCTTTCTTTTTGTTAGAGAATATTTCCAGAGCTTTGGCTATTCAAATATTTTCTGCCTCAATAAAGAAAAAAAATAATTCAATTTATTTATCGGTAATATGGAATCATAATTGGTATTACTCGAATAGGACAAAGTTAATAAAACTTTTTTCTTATAGAAGACTTATTTGTAAAAATCGCTAACCTTTAGTCTACTATAATTTTAAAACCCCAAAAGAGATCCTATTTGGAAGGTTAAAAAAGAAACAAGAAATGCCAATGCCGTTGTATAAATAGTTAGGAACAATGACCATTTCCAATTACCTGATTCATTTTTAATTGCTACAACAACCGCTATACAAGGGAAATAAATAAGTATGAACAACATAAACGACAATGCCACCAATGGAGTAAAAACATGTTGCCCCCTTTTTGGCCCGCTCTCATATTTTTGATTTTGAATTTTAGTGATAAGTAATTGATTACCTTCAACATCTTCACCTGATTGGTATAATACTCCCAAGGTACTTATAACAATTTCTTTGGCTGCAGATCCTGCAATAAGTCCTATCCCCATTTTCCAATCAAATCCGAGAGGTTCAATTACAGGTTCAACAAACTTACCAATCATTCCAATATAAGATTTTTCCTGCTTCTCACTTAGCTTTATAGCGTGTAAATTCCTTATTGAATCGGATAGTTGCTGGTGCAATATACTATTCGTCTCATGCCCTAATTGCAAATTAACAGAAGCAATCTGATCGTCATATTTCTTATCAATCTCAGCATTTAAGGGGAAGTAACCAAGTGCCCAAACAATAATTGAAGCTATTAGAATTACACCTCCCATTTTTTTGAGATATTGCTCCCCTTTAAACCATGTTTGCTTAAGTACTGATGATAATATTGGCATCCGATATGGTGGTAGTTCCATTACAAATGGAACCGTTTCTACCTTAAAAAGAGTTTTCTTCATTATCCACGCAACAATTCCGGCCAATAAAATTCCAAACATATATATACCAAATAATAAACTTCCTCTAAAATTAATAAAAAAGGCATTTATCAGCAAAATATAAACCGGGTATCTGGCGCTACATGACATGAATGGAATAATTAACATTGTAACCAATCTATCGTTTTTGTTCTCAATTGTACGGGTAGCCATAATAGCAGGCACATTACATCCAAAACCCATTAGCATTGGCACAAACGACTTTCCATGTAGACCAACTTTGTGCATTAGCTTATCAACAATAAATGCCACTCTGGCCATGTATCCAGATGCCTCCATTAGTGTTAAAAAGAAAAACAGAATAAGAATATTTGGAAGAAAAACAATTACACCTCCTACCCCACCTAATATTCCATCAATAAGCATATCTTTTATCATACCATTAGGCAACACATCTGACAATAAAGTACCTGTATAAGCCACGAGCATTTCAATCCACTGCATTGGATAATCACCTATTAAGAATGTGCTTTGAAATGTTATCCATATTGCAAATAGGAAAATAGGATAACTCATTAGCCTGCTAGTAACAATATTGTCAATAATCCTGCTTCGTGTAATTTTATTATGTCTGGGAGTTTGCTTTACAGTTTCCTTTAGTGCTCCTTCGATAAAACCATACTTAGCATCAGCAATAATTACTTCAACACTTTCATTCCTTAGCTTTGAAATAACTTCTGATTCAGCTAAAGCTTCACTTACTATTTGTTCAGCATTTTTGCAAATATTAATGCGCTTTAGCTCCTCTTCATCCTGCTCAAGAAGCTTTATAGCTAAATATCTTGGTGATACTTTATTTGTAAGTATTTTATTTTCTTCAATATTAATTAGCTCCTGAAGGCTTTTTATCGATTTTTCAAATCTTTTTCCATAGTTGATATGAACATGCCTTGTTATCGGCTCATTATCATTATAAACAGATATAATCCCATCAAATAACTTATCAATACCTTTTCCTTTTGAACCAACAGTTGGAACCATTGGAATTCCAAGCATCTTTGAAAGACGATGATAATCAAACTCATCACCTTTTTCAAGGAATTCATCCCACATATTAAGTGCAACAACAACCTTGATATCCATATCAATAAGTTGAGTTGTGAGATATAGATTTCTCTCCAAGTTGGATGTATCTATAACATTTAATACAATATCGGGTAGTTCATTTACAATATGATCCCGCACATAAAGTTCTTCAGGAGTATAGCTTGTAATAGAATAGGTTCCGGGTAAGTCAACAAGGTTAAAGGTATAACCAGCATGAACAAAGCGAGCTTCTTTAGCATCAACAGTTATACCACCATAATTACCAACTTTTTCCTTTGAATGTGAAACAAAGTTAAAGATTGTAGTTTTGCCACAGTTAGGATTACCCACAAGAGCAACATTTATCACTTTCTTTCTAGGGTTTATAGGAGCTATGGAGAGAGATTGTTCAAGCTCTAGTACACCATTATAACCATTATTCCTTACCTCATGTGAATTTCCTGTCATAACCTCTATCAGGGAAGCCTCACTTCGTCGTAGTGACACCTCATAACCCATAATATTGTATTCAATAGGGTCTAACAGTGGAGCATTTCTTACTACTATAACTTGTTTACCAACAACAAACCCCATTTCAATAATCCTCTTCCGAAAAGCACCACGCCCCCTAACCTTCATAATAATGGCTTTATCGCCACTTTTAAGCTCTGAAAGATTCATAGGGTTAGTTATTGGTAAATTGTGAATCGGAAATAATTGACATTAATAAACAAAATATTCAAATGGCAAAGTAAGTAATTGGGTTTCAATTTTCAGATACCTATTAGTAGGTATAATTATATCATATATTCAAACTAATAGCTCACAAATAGTAGCAGATTAGTAAAGCTAGTATGGTGATGAAATTTCTTCATTAAAATGTATCAAATGATGAACCTGGGTAAATATATTTCCTATTCGATATCCCCAATGGTTTGCTAATAAATTTTTACACTCACTAATAGCATTTTCGCGAGCAGGTAAATTGTTTTTTTGCATCAACATTATAAAATCCTTCATATCCTGATAAATATCAGTAATATTCTCAGAGAGGCTTGCTTTTAGCGGTTCTGTTTCGTTTATATATTGCGGATCAATTATCCAGAATTCATCATCTCTAGCAAACTTTTCTCTTAACGTAGTAAAAATCTTCTCCCATTGTTCTTCGGTAACAAATCGCTCATTTGCCTCAGGATACTCCGGGCTTATATTGGGCAATAAAGTACCTTTGAGATATAGTAAAGGCAATATACGCTGTATAAAATCAAGTATAACCTGCTTATCTTTTTTTTCGATTGTATCAAAAAAGTAGCAAAACTCGTTTGCAACAGTTGCCATTTCAATAACAGATTTTGCTAAAGTAATATCGTCAATATTGGATTCGCTCATGGTGATCTATTTTACTTGCAAAAATAAAAACAAAAAAGGAAATGAACTTAGGATTAAAAATCCTATGGCCCTTAGTTCGGGATTTTTAAACCCCGAACAGCTTTAGAACAGCATCAAGTTAATCTAAACCAAGATCACTTACGTAGCTCTTAATTTTTTCTTCAAGCTCAGCATCTACCTTGTCAAAATCTTCTTTATCATCTAGTGGCGCAACGACACCAAAATAAAATTTGATTTTAGGCTCTGTACCTGAGGGCCTTACAGTAACTTTTCCTCCATCAGCAGTAAAAAACTGCAATACATTTGAGGATGGCAAGTCAATGGATTTTTCTATTCCTGTATCCATATCTTTGCTTATGCCGGTTAAATAATCTTTAACAACAACAACTTTTGAGTTATTTAAACTAGCAGGAGGATTTGATCGATATCCACTCATTATCTCCTGAATTTCTTCAGCACCTGATTTTCCTTTACGTACAACAGAAACCAACTTTTCTTTAAAAAAGCCAAATTGCAGATAAATATCCAACAGTAAATCATAAAGGCTAACACCCTTATCAGCAGCCCATGCAGCAGTTTCGGCTATCATAGCACAGGCAATAACAGCATCTTTATCTCTTACGAAATCGCCAACCAAGTACCCATAACTTTCTTCACCACCTCCAATAAATGTTTTTTTACCTTCAAAACTCTTTATTTTATCGGCAATAAATTTAAAACCGGTAAGAACATCAAAGTGTTCAACATTATATTTATCAGCAATCTTAACAAGCAGCTCTGAAGTAACTATAGTCTTAACAATAAACTCCTTACCTGTTAGTTTACTATTATCTTTCCATTTTGTAAGAAGATAATATATCAATAATGAAGCGGCCTGATTTCCATTTAAGAGAATCATTTCATCACCTTTGCGTATGGCAATACCCACACGGTCAGCATCAGGATCGGTAGCCATTACAAGATCGGCGTTTATTGCTTTAGCTTTTTGCATCGCCAATTCAAGTGCAGCAGATTCTTCGGGATTTGGTGATTTTACTGTTGGGAAATTTCCATCGGGAGCCAATTGTTCATCAACTACATAAACCTTTTCGAAACCAAATTTCTTAAGCACTTCAGGCACGAGTGGAGCACCTGTACCATGTATATTTGTGAAAACAATTTTAAAATCTTTTTGCCTTTTTATAGCATCAGGTGATAAGGAAAGTTCATGAATACGATCCAAATATACATTATCAACTTCCTCTCCAATAATTTCAATTAATTCTTTTTTCCCATCAAACTTAACATCTGAAATATCTACTATTTTAAGAACTTCATTGATAACATTTTTATCATGTGGGCTAATCAACTGTCCACCGTCATCCCAATAAGCTTTATAGCCATTATACTCTTTTGGATTGTGCGATGCAGTAATTACGATACCTCCCTGACAGCCAAAATGCCTAATGGCAAATGATAATTCTGGAGTAGGGCGCAACGCATCAAACAAATATACCTTAATACCATTTGCCGAAAATACATCGGCGGTAATTTGAGCAAAATAGTCGCTGTTGTTACGCGAATCGCAAGCAATGGCAACTTTAATAATATCTAGTTTAGGAAAGTTCATCTTCAAATAGTTTGCCATTCCCTGAGTAGCGGCTCCAATTGTATATTTATTCATTCTATTTGAGCCAACTCCCATAATTCCACGAAGTCCTCCTGTGCCAAATTCAAGGTTACGATAGAAAGATTCGGTTAGTTCCTGTGGGTCTTTTTCAATCATTTCCCTTATGGCACCCTTTGTTTCTTCATCGTAGTTACCTGTTAGCCAAACATTTGCTCTATCAAGTATTTCTTTATCTATTTGTGTTTTCATGTGTTATAGGTTTTTGATATTTGTTTTTAGTCTTTACTAACATCTGCCAAATGCACTATTTGTTGTTGGGTGCAGGCATTATTTTATTAATACAAATTCTCTAAAATTAGTTTTGTCAATTATAATACTTTCTGCGTTATACGATTCAGTAAATGTTTTAGGCAATTTTGAATTTCTCTTTTTTTTCCATTTGAATTCATATCCGGATACTTTTCCCCCATTTTCTTCAACAAAATCAACTTCTTGTTGCTGTTTTGTACGCCAGAAATAGACACGTGCAAGGCTTTGTTTATACTCAATTTGTTTAATTCTTTCTGAAATTAAAAAGTTTTCCCATAATGCACCTTTGTCTATTCTTAACTCAATTGGATTAAAGTTTCCAATAACCATATTTCTAATACCATTATCATAGAAATATATTTTCTTATTTGTTTTTATTTCATTACGAACATTTCTGCTAAAGCTACTAAGTTTGAAAATGACATATCCTTTTTGCAGTATATCTATGTATTTACTTATCGTATTCTTATCAACACCAACTATTTGAGCAAGTTCAGAATAGTTAACTTCATTTCCAATTTGAAGAGCAAGAGCTTGAACTAATTTGTCAAGCACTTCTGGTTTTCTTATATCAGCATATGAAAGAATGTCTCGATATAAATAACTACTTACTAAATTTCTTAACACATTGATTTCATCTCCACCATTATTTAAGACGTCTGGATAAAAGCCATATAATAACCTGTTTTCAAGTTGTTGTTCTGCATATAAATAACCATGATGATTTTCATATTCCTCCCATGAGATTGGAAACAACTGATATTCCCATTTTCTCCCTGTTAAGGGTTCATTTATTTTGTTAGATAAATCAAAAGATGAAGAGCCGCTTGTAAATAATTGGACTTCTTTAAATCTGTCTGTTATAATTTTCATTGTAAGACCAATCCCTTCGATTCTTTGAGCTTCATCAATAAATACAAATTTATGTCTTCCTAAAATTGCTCTAATCTGTTCAGTATTTGGAACTGTTAATAAAGTTCTTGTTTTGGGGTCATCTCCATCGAGAAGTAAATAATCTTTTGATTTAAGGATTGATTCAATTAAGGTAGTTTTACCTACTTGTCTTGGTCCAATTACAACTATTGCTTTTCCTGAATCAATTCGGTTTTTAATTATTTCACTTAAATATCTTGAATACATGTTTTTGTCTCAAAAATACAACTTTTGCTTAACATATTCACATATAGTTATGGTTTTATGTGAATACATTCTCAGATTGCTTGCACCTAACTAATAAATATATGCACCCTTTGACATCTCTTTATAATTCCAGTTGATCCATCATAACCTTAAGGCTATCTAACCAGTATGGAACTTCAATCTGAAAATCACTTTTTAGTTTTGCCTTATTTAGCACGCTGTAGAATGGTCTGTTTGCCTTTGCAGAGAAATCTTTTGACTCGATGGCTTTAACATTACAATTGATATTAGCTTCCCTCATTATTGCTTTTGCGAAATCATACCAACTAATCACACCTTCATTGCTATAATGATAAATCTCTTTTATCACATTATTTCCTGTTTTCATCACAATACTCATAATAGCTTTGGCTAAATCGGCAGCATGTGTGGGGGTTCCTATTTGATCAGCAACCACACCCAGGCTGTCTCTTTCTTTGCCAAGACGAATCATTGTTTTAACAAAATTATTTCCAAACGAAGAGTAAAGCCATGATGTACGTATAATTATTGCTTTTTTGGCAAACCCCAATACAGCTTCTTCACCTTTAAGTTTTGTTAAGCCATAGTATGAATCAGGAGCAGGTGGGTCAATTTCTTCGTAAGGTTTAAAATGCATTCCATTAAAAACATAATCTGTGGACACATGTATTAATAGAACATCATATTTACTACAAAGCTGGGCTAGATTTTCGACAGCTTTATAATTAATTAACATTGCAAGTTCACGATCATCTTCAGCCTTATCAACAGCAGTATACGCAGCACAATTTATGCAAAATGAAATTTCATTGCTTTTCAGGAAAGCATCAACTTCTTCGCTATTTGTTAAATCAAGCTCTTCAATATCTGTGAAAAAAAAGTTGTAATCAGGAAACTGAGAAGATATTGCTACTATTTCTGATCCAAGTTGTCCGTTACTACCTGTGATGAGAATATTGTTCATTCTAAATATACTTTTATTAAATGAGTGTATATGTTATTACTTGAATCTTGAATAAATCAACTTCAAACATTAAATGTATCCCCTCTACCTCATATTATTATTCATTCATTACTCTTTAAGGAGACTATCAAAAAATTCAATTGTGTACCTCAGTCCTTCCTCTAGTTTTATCTTTGGCTCCCAGTTTAACTTTTCCTTTGCCAGCGAGATGTTGGGCTGCCTCTGCATCGGATCATCTGAAGGAAGATCTTCGAAAATAATTTTTGACTTACTTCCCACAATATCAATTACTTTCTCAGCTAATTGCAGAATTGTAAACTCGTCTGGATTTCCAACATTCACAGGACCAATAAAATCGTCACCGGTAGCCATCATTTTAGTCATTCCAACTATCAAATCATCTACATACTGAAAACTTCTGGTTTGATTACCTTCGCCATAAACAGTAAGATCCTGTCCTTTAAGAGCTTGCACTATAAAGTTTGAAACAACTCTACCATCATTCGGGTGCATACGAGGACCGTAAGTGTTAAATATTCTGATAATTTTAATCTTTACATCATTCTTCATGTAGTAACTCATAAATAAAGTTTCAGCCACACGTTTACCTTCATCGTAGCACGACCTGGTTCCAATGGGGTTTACATGACCCCAGTAATCCTCAGTTTGCGGATGTACTTTCGGATCACCGTAAACTTCACTTGTTGATGCTTGCAAAACTTTTGCATTAATTCGTTTAGCCAAACCCAACATATTAATAGCACCCATTACTGATGTTTTAACAGTTTTAATAGGATTATACTGGTAGTGAATAGGAGAAGCAGGACAAGCAAGATTATAAATCTCATCAACTTCTACAAAGTAGGGCATTGTAACATCATGACGAACCATTTCAAAATAATGATTATCCATAAGATGTTCAATGTTTTTTTTACGTCCGGTAAAAAAATTATCAAGCGAGATAACTTCATTCCCTTCTTCAATCAATCTTTCACAAAGGTGCGATCCAACAAATCCTGCACCACCTGTCACCAATATTCGTTTCATAATGTTTGTGTTGAAAAAAGAGTCTGCTCAAAAAGTTAAAAACGTCTGTCATTCTGAGTGATAACGAAGAATCTAATATGTTGTTTAATTGTCACTTAGAGATTCTTCACTGTCGTTCAGAATAACAAAAAACTAACTTTTTGTACAACCTCTTAATAATTATTGTTAACTAAGACATGTTCACTCCAATTCCAAAGTAATCAAATCCGAAGTCTTTCATTTCACCTAAATCATAAATGTTTCTGCCATCAAATACTACAGAAGTTTTAAGTAATTTTTTTATAACTTTAAAAGCAGGAAACTTAAATTCAGGCCACTCAGTTATAAGGAATAAACCATCAGCATCAATAAGTGCTTCATACATATCGTCAACATATAAAACCTTATCGCCCATTATTCTCTTTGTTTCTTCCATTGCTGCAGGATCGTAAACTTTCACTTTTGCACCCTCAGCTAATAGTTTCTTAATAACAACTAACGATGGAGCTTCTCGCATATCATCAGTTTGAGGCTTAAATGCCAATCCCCACATTGCAAAAGTCTTTCCTTTTAGATTTCCATCGAAATACTTCATAGCCTTTGCGAACAATACGGATTTTTGTCTTTCGTTAACTGCTTCTACAGCTTTAAGTACAGCCAAATCATAACCTATATCATCAGATGTTTTAATTAATGCTTTCACATCTTTTGGGAAACAAGAGCCACCATACCCAGTACCGGGATAGATAAAGTACCTGCCTATTCTTCTGTCAGAGCCAATACCCTTCCTTACAGCATTTACATCAGCACCAACTATTTCACAAAGATTAGCAATATCATTCATAAAGCTAATTTTAGTAGCCAGCATTGAGTTTGCTGTATATTTTGTCATTTCTGCAGAAATTATATCCATAAATATTACAGGATGACCACTCATTGTAAACGGTTTATATAGCCTCTCCATTTCTTTTTGGGCACGTGGAGAATCAATTCCAACCACAATTCTATCAGGTTTTAGAAAATCCTCAACAGCAGCTCCTTCCTTCAGAAACTCAGGGTTAGATGCCACATCAAATTCAATGTCAGCATTTCTTTCTGCAAGAGCGTTTTTCATTGCAGACCTTACTTTCTCGGCAGTACCTACCGGCACAGTACTTTTTGTTACCATCAGCAAATAGTCTCTCATATGAGTACCAACATCAGTTGCAACCTGAAGGACATATTTTAAATCAGCACTACCATCT
>Ga0222626_1000547_pt1 | contig 21203 bp, 18 predicted proteins | sample AntAcemetageno91_FD_179862 | JGI IMG/M metagenome (GOLD analysis project Ga0222626, IMG submission 179862) | Saline water microbial communities from Ace Lake, Antarctica - #91 | ecosystem: Environmental > Aquatic > Non-marine Saline and Alkaline > Saline | place: Antarctica: Ace Lake | collected...
GATATTGAACGTCGCATCCTACCAGCGCAGGATATGCAGGTAACAAAAACTCATGAAGCTTTGGCATAAGAAATGGGGTCAGACAAACCGCAAACACCCCAATTGTAAATCCGATTGACAATTTGCAGGAAATGCACTATATAATGCTTCGCATTTAGCGGGGTAAACTTTAGCTCATTTTCGTTCACTTCCCCGCTACAAACGAGATTCATACTCTTAATCATACTCTTAATCATAATCGTTTTGAGTAAGATTACGATTATGATTAAGATTATGAAATAGGGAAGTTATTTCGTTCAGGCACTGATAGGCACTTTTCCAGTTTATCCGGGTTAGGTAATATTCAAATGGTCACAGACGAATTTCAGCGTAACCAGTCAAACATCTCCAGATGCATTAGTATTAATCCGGATGGTGATGTACGTGTGCCCCACGATGCTTTTATAGAAAACGCCCAGGAAAAAGAAATCGGTGAACTCAAGTATTTAGTGAGTAGTCTGGAGCTAATCCTCAACAATGTGTATTCAGGAATTATTTTCTGTGACAGAAAATGCAACATAGTTTTCATGAACCATGTCTACGCGGAGTTGTTAGGAGTGGACAGAAATGAGGCGGTAGGTAAATCCATATATAAGTTTTTTCCCGATTCGCGGCTGCCTCTTGTCTTGCGCAGCGGAAAGGCTGAGTTGGGTCAGCGATGCAGTCTGAGAGGCGAAATACCCTTTCTCGTTAACAGGATCCCGATCAAGAGAGGAAATGAAACGATAGGGATAATCTTGCAGTCCATTTTTAAGGATTATGCCAGCTTCAAGGATTTAGTGGCCAGACTCAACCTTTTAGAGAGCAAGGTCAAATCCTATAAACGTGAACTCAAAAGTCTCCTTTCGGCCAGATATTCCTTTGATGATATTGTGGGGGAGAGCAGCACTATTCGCGAAGCCAAGACAATTTGCGCCAAATATGCCAAGACTGAGGCACCGATCCTTATTTTGGGCGCCACTGGAACGGGCAAAGAGTTGTTTGCACATGCCATTCACACTGCGAGCAAAAGGGCCGCTGCCCCATTTGTCTGCGTCAATTGTGCCGCTATTCCCAAAGATCTCTTGGAATCGGAGCTTTTCGGGTATGCCCCCGGCGCATTTACAGGCGCACACCACAAAGGGAAGACCGGTAAAATAAGAATGGCCGATAAGGGGACCTTGTTCTTGGATGAAATGGGCGACCTGCCTCTAAATGCCCAGGCCAAACTCCTGAGAATTCTGGAAGGTAAGGTGTTGGAAAGGGTGGGAGATCTTAAACCCATTCCGGTAGATTTCAGGCTTATAGCCGCAACCAACAAGGACTTGAGGGGAATGATCAGCCGAAATGAGTTCAGGGAAGAACTCTTCTATCGGCTTAACACGATGACCGTCAGTGTCCCGCGGCTCTCCGAAAGAAAAGGGGATATCCCACTGCTGTTAAGTTATTTTCTCAATGCCATGGGGAAATCGAGAATCCGATGCACCGCAGGCGCTATGGAGATCCTGCAAAGATATCCATGGCCGGGAAATGTCCGTGAGTTCAAGAATGTAATTGAACGAGCAGTGAGCCTCATTGATAGAGATACGATGGACGTGGAGCATCTTCCATCTGAGATTATAACATTACAATATGATATTAAGCGGGGGCGCAGAGACTCCGGCAAGCTCCTGTCAAAACAGCTTTTTCAGTGCGAGCATGATATCTTGGTTGAAGCCCTTAAGATGACAAAAGGGAACATGTCCAAGACCGCCAGAATCTTAGGCGTGTCCAGATCAACTTTTTATGAAAAATGCAAAAAACATAATCTTCTTTCCTATAATTGGGGCAGCAACTGCTGACGGAAAAACTGTCAGTAAATCCGGACACGTCCAACTTTTCGGGCATCCCAACATGTGAACCCTATAATTGAATTATCCACGTCATAAACCCAAATCCCAACACCTCGATATTTATCCCTGATGCTTGACTACAAGAAGAAGATACCAGAAGGATATAGCCTCTCCATGGTGGTATCTTTCGGATAAACCGCGGCAGCAAATTCACAGTGTTCCCCCATGGGATCCAGCCTGTACTAAAAACCGGACATGTCCGGTTTACCTGACACTTATTTTGGAATTTTTTGCCCTTTTATAAAACTCTAAGATTTGCTTTTTTCATTCAATTACCTCCTTTTTTCATTTTAATTTTAAGTAGATAGAGATATCGTCCACTCGGCTTTTCTCCCTTTAAGCACTTATCGGTTACCTGGTGGCACAGGTTTTGCTTAAATATTTTAGAAACCAGCAAGGCGAGTCCAAAGGGTTATGTTTTATTATATGTGAAGGAGGAGAATTTCATTATGGGTGTAAAACATGTTGAAAGAAAAGATTTTATTGTTCCACGCTGCACAGAGGCCTGTCCGGCCGGGGTGGACGTACCGAGGTATATCCGTGCTGTCAAGGATCAGAACTATGACGAGGCAGTAGCTGTCTTACGAGAAAAGCTGCCTCTTCCGACAGTATGTGCGGATGCCTGTTTTGCCCCTTGTGAAGATGTTTGTGCCTATGAGCAGTTTGGTGACCCCATCGCCATTCGTGCCATCAAACGCGCTGCCGTTGATAAGGGGGGCGACACCTGGAAGAAACGGAAGAAGGTGGCGGAGAAAACCGGCAAGAAAGTGAGCATTGTTGGGGCGGGCCCTGGAGGCCTCACTGCAGCATATTATCTCGCAGGCAAAGGGCATGAGGTGACAATTTTTGACTCCTTTCCCAAACCGGGCGGCACCATGCGTTACGGGATACCCAATTACAGATTGCCTGAAGAAAGGCTGGATAACGATATTAATGACATTCTGGAATGGGGTGTGACATTTAAGGGGGATACTGTTATCGGCAAAGATCTCACACTGGATCAGCTCAAAAAGGATTTTGACGCGGTCTTTGTTGCCAGCGGGGCCAACGCGAGCGCAAAGATTCCCCTTGAAGGGTCTGAAAAAGAGGGTGTCCTCTGGGGCTGGGATTTCCTGCGTGATGTTGGCATGGGGAAGTCCTTTGATTTCAAGGGAGATGTTATCGTGGTTGGTGGCGGCAACGTGGCCATTGATGTGGCCCTTACGGCCAAAAGGATGGGCGCTGAAAGTGTTCACCTTTTTTGCCTGGAAAAGAGAGATGAAATGCCGGCCCACGAGTGGGAGATTGCCCGGGCTGAAGAGGAAGGTGTTGTGGTCACAAACTCCTGGGGGCCAAAAAAGTTGTTAGGTGAGGAAAAGGCTACCGGGATCGGGCTGATCAAATGCACCGCTGTCTTTGATAAAGCGGGAAACTTCAACCCATCCTATGACGAAGAAATCACATATAAGATGGATGCGAATCATATTATTTTAGCCATAGGTCAGACCGCAGATCTTGCATTCGTGGATGTGCTGAAAGGCATAGATGCCACAGGGGGACGTATTGCAGTTGAAGAGAACGGTCTTGCTACAGGTGAAAAGGGCGTTTTCGCCGGAGGAGATGTGGTGAGTGGCCCTGATTCGATCATTAATGCCATGGCTCACGGTAGAAAAGCGGCCTCTGCCATTGATCAGTATTTGGGTGGCGATGGAAATATAAATGAAGTATTGGCGATACCTGAAGAAGAGGTGACCCTTCCAGATTTCGTTATGGAAGTAAAGCCCCGTGAGGATATGGCGCTTTTGAGGCCCTGGGAAAGGACTTCCGGGTTTGGTCAGGTTGAACTGGGATTAACAGACGATCAGATTGCGGCTGAATCATCTCGTTGTCTGAATTGCGACGCCAGGAAATTTGAGGTGATCTTAAACGTTGAATTCTGCAAAGAATGTGGCTATTGCGCAGAAGTCTGCGATGTTGGCACTTTTGGCCCTGCTGATTTTTTCAATGTCAAGGGTTATAGACCAGAAGAGGTCAAGTCCTCGGACTGGTGCGTCGGCTGCTTTAAGTGCTATTTTGCCTGTCCTGACTTTGCCATAGATGTCATAGAAGTAACTGCATGAAACAGAGGAGGTTTCTGATATGAAAAGGTTTTTGGAAACAGGAAATTTTGCGATCACTGAGGGGGCCATCTTAGCAGGGTGCCGTTTCTTTGCAGGTTATCCTATCACGCCTGCTACCGAACTGGCAGAGGCCATGAGTCTTAGATTGCCGCAGGTAGGGGGGGTTTATCTCCAGGGCGAAGACGAATGTGCTGCATGTCATATGTGCGTTGGGGCTTCCCTTGGTGGTATGAAGGCCATGACCGCGACATCAGGCCCGGGATTTATACTTTACGCAGATCCATTAGGATGGGCCCTTGGCTGCGAAACGCCTTTGGTGGTCCTAAATTCAGGGCGGGTAGGTCCAGTAAGCGGTATCACAGGAGCCCCGGGGCAGGGTGAATTCTATTTGATGCGCTATCCTACCCAGGGCGGTAATTTTGAGACAATCTGCCTTGCCCCAAATTCCGCTCAGGAGTGTATGGCCATGGTGGTTGAGGCATTTTATCTCTCCGAGAGGTTCAGGATGCCTGTGTTGGTGTTAGCGGATCAGCTCATCACCGATGGGTTTGAGGATATCAGTGTCCCAGAAAATGAAGATGAAATGAAAGAGATGGGCTTTCGAACCTATCCCAGGAAGGTCTGCCAGGGACCTGAATTTTATCCTTTCACCGATGAACTCGATATCCCGCCGGTGGTCCTGGGTCATAATACCGGGGCACTTTGCTCTGACTGGACCCCCACGTTGGAGGGCTATGACATTGAAGAAGTTGATGCCCACCATAAGCACGCATACCGGTTGATCTATAAGGTCCGTAATCACAGGGACCTCTTCAATCATCATTATGAAAAGAAATTCATGGACGATGACCCGGACCTGGTAGTGGTTTCTTACGGAAGCCCGTCCCGCGTGGTGAACACTGCGGTTATAAAGGCGCGACAACAGGGTCTCAAGGTGGGGGCACTTCGTTTGATCAACGTGTGGCCTTTTCCGGACGAGCTGTTTACACATAAGGGCAAATATTTAACTGTGGAGCTAAATTGGGATGGAGAGCTTGTTCGTGAGGTCCAGCGTGCGGTTCCAGACGGTTCTGAGGTACATTTTTTAGGCACATGCGGTGATTTACCAACGACTCCGGACATGATTGAATCCTTTGAAAAAATCTTAAAAAACGAACCCCTTGGTCGCAAGGGCTGGATATTGGAGGCATGGTAATGGAATACAGGTCGAGCGAAATAAAATCAAAGTATTTACGTTCCAGGAAGATTCCCAGCACGGCGTGTTCCGGATGTGGCCTTGGTATGAATCATAAGATCGTGGTACAGGCCATCAAAGAATTGGGACTCGGGGTAGATGATATCATATGGGGAACATCCATTGGGTGCGCCGGCAGGCAGACATTCGCAACATGGAACGGTGACGGATTTGCCGGCACGCACGGCAGGGCATATGCCATTGCAAGAGGACTGCGAATAGCCCTGCCTCCGGAGAAAAGAATCATCCTGACCGTTGGCGACGGGGATGCCTTTGGCATTGGCCTGGCCCACTTAATCCATGCGGCACGGTCAAATGCGGACATGACCGTTATTGTGAATGATAACCTCGGTTATCAATCCACCGGCGGTCAGTACGGTTGGACTACGCCCCAGGGAAGTCATACGGACAGCAGTCCATATGGTATGTTCGAGCCCAATCTGATGAGCGAGACCATGGACGTCCTGGAAATCCTGAAAGGGGCCGGGGCCACATTTCTTGCCCGTCACGTTTCCATGGACGGGGCCTGGGCAGTTGAAACCATGAAGAAGGCCATCCTCAACAATGGCTTCTCTTTAGTACACATGCCATATCCTTGCCCCACAAACTTTGCTTCAAGGGAACTTGGATCGAGGAATCAGGTCAACATCTACAGGTGGTTCAAGAAGCATGCTGCGCCATTAGGCCAGGAAAAGGAAGATACCTTTTGGGCCTGTGGTATATGGCACGATGCCAGCAATTCGAGGCCTGAATTCGGCGAATTTGTGCATGAGACAGTAGAGAAAATCAGGAGGACAGGATCGCTATGAAAGATAGAATCGAATTTGTTGCAAGCGGGTTCGGCGGACAGGGCGTAGTCAGATTAGGGCAGATCGTCGGAGAGACCGGCGTCAAACAGGGCCTTCGCGTTGCCATGCTCAAAAGCCATGGTACGGAAATGCGCGGCGGATATGTCAGGAGCCAGGTGGTGCTATCAAAAGATGTCATCGATAGCCCTATGTGTGAATCTCCGGACTACTTTATAGCCCTGTCAAGTGCCGCTTACGAAAAGTTCAAGGATACTGTGCCGGATTCTGGGATCATCATTTATGACCCGGCTTTTGTGGAAGATTTGGACGAGGGCCTAAAGTGTACTCAGAAGGCGTTTCCTGCCAAGGAGCTTGCTGTGGAACACTTTGATAATCCACTTTTTGCGAATACTCTCGTGCTCGGAGTGATAGCCAAGCTTGTAGATATACTGGATAAAGACTCTGTTATTGAAAGCATTCTTGCCATCATTCCAAAGTATCATGACAGGAATCGAAAAGCCTTCCAGATTGGATATGATTATATGGATTAGAAGTAAACCCCCTTTCCTCTCCCGGGCACAGGCCCGTCAGGTGTAGTCTGGCCTGAAAGGTTCTGTGCGCCACTACTGATTAGATTGAGTGAACGATGAAAAGCCAAGGAGGCGTTTCCGTAAATAATCCTGTTCTGAGGGTCTTCAAGGGTGATAGGACGGAAGGCCCTGTCTGTTCGAGTCCGTTGGTTACTGTCACTTTAGAGCAGATGGCGGCATGCGGTTCCTATTATCCGAAAGCTCACCATGATCCTAACACTATGGCAAATTTGGCTCAGGTTGTATTTACTTCCATAGGATTTCATGGGATTCGCGTTCCGTTTGATCTGTGTGTGGAGGCTGAAGCCTTTGGGTGTAAACTGAGAAATGGAGGGAAAGATTCCCCGCCCTCAGTAACAAAAAAGGTATTTGAAAAAGAAGATGCCCTTCTGGTGCCTGAAAATATTTTCCAAAAGGGCAGGTTCCAGGCCATTTTTGAGGCAGTCAGGATACTTAAGGATAAATTCGAAAATGATGTTCCCATTTATACGGGTATAGTTGGTCCATTGACCTTGATTGGCGCCCTTTATGATGCCACAACGGTCATGCGCTGGGCCATTAAGGACCCTCAACGAATGGATGACAATTTAGAGCGGGCCGCCGATTTTTTAGCGGAATATGCCGGTCGTTTATTTGATGCGGGCGGAGACGTCCTGTCTATTTTAGATCCCACGGCCTCCGGTGATCTCCTTAGCAGAAAATATTTTGAAAAATATATAATGCCCTCTTACCAGCGAATGAGGGAGAAGATTTATGGCCCCATCTCGCTTCACATATGTGGAAACACTGAAGGTTTTTTAGATTTGCTTCCCCGGACAGGTTTTGAGGCATTTTCATTTGAAGGCCCCAAGGTTCCAGTAACAACAGCAATAGAAAAGATAGGGGGAAAAATGCTCTTAGTGGGAAATATTCCCACCTATGATACTCTGCTCTTCGGAACACCTGAAAGAGTCCGGGAGGAATCATTAAATGCGCTTGGGGATGGTATCGACTTATTAGCGCCGGCATGCGGCGTTCCGGTACAGACCCCGACGGAAAACCTTAAGGCTATGGTCAGAGCGGTAGAGGAGTTCAAAGAAGATAGGAGAAATCACTAACCCGCACCCTGCTCTCTTACTCCATTGAGGATCGGGCCGTGGTAAAGCGAGAATAGTAGATGACCCTTAGGAAAAAGCAAGACTCAATCCGTGAGTATGATTCTATTTGCAGGACAACCTGTTGTAATTGCCCCACAGGCTGTGGTGTTAAGGTTTTTTTGAAAGATAATGCTATTGTAGATATTTACGGGGACGAGGAACATCCCATCAATAAAGGGGCTTTCTGCCCAAAGGGCTTGCTCAGCTATTATCATCTCAAGAATCCAAAAAGAATTGTTCACCCGCAGATAAGGGAAAACCTGAACGATCAATTCAAAACCGTGTCTTGGGATAAAGCCATAGACTTTACCGCACGGAAAATTCAGGATATTTCGGAAAAAAGAGGAAAGGATTCCATCTTCATCCACGGTGATGAATGTGCTCCCTTTGGCTATTTAGCGGGGGGAAGCCTGTTTGCTAAGGATTTTGGCACATCCAACACGCCATCTCGTTTTCTACCCTATCCTTTTGGCAATCAGGGTCGTATCAAAGAGATGTTTGGAGTTCCGGGGTCACAGTTATTGATGAACTCCCCCAGGGATTGGTGCAGCAGCAGGTGTATTCTATTGTACGGGTGTGATCTTGCCGCATCAGATCCCATAACCTTCGGGCCTATTGTTGATGCTCACGACCGAGGCACCACCCTTTTGACTATCAGTTCAAAGAAGACCATCACAAGCTCCAAAGCCACTTTAGGCTTGAGGGTAAAACCCGGCAGCGAGAGCGCCATCCTTAAAGGCATCCTGAATATTCTAATTCAAAAGGGTCTTGTTGATGAAGATTTCTTAGAAGAATCCACAATTGATTTTGATAGTCTAAAATCAAAGGTGGAGCATTTTACCCCCGAGACCGTGGCGAAATCCTGCTGGGTGAAAAAAGACGATCTGGAACAAATGGCAGACCTGATTGGCAGTGTCAAACCTGTCCAGGTGATTGCCGGAGACTGGGCCACCCGGCCTTATCTATCTGACGAAGACCTCTTCATGTGCGGGGCCTTAGTTTGCTTGCGGGGTTCCGTGGGTGTTCCGGGCGGTGGTCTGAATCTCTTAAACGTATCCCCCTTTTCATGGGAGGCTTGGCCTACGGACAATGACAATAGCTCACAGGCCAAAGAAGATGTTCCTCCCAATTTTTTCTTAGAGAACATCCTTCTTGATTCACCGGGCAGGGTCGGAGCAATGATATGGCATGGCAACCCCTGTACAGGAACGGCTGAAGGAAAAAAAACAAAGGCCGCTTTAAAAGAGATACCATTTATTGTTCATCTTTCTTCCTATCCCGATGAGACTTACAATTATTCGCATGTCTCGTTTCCCATGAGTTCATGGCTGGAATATTCAGGTCTTGTTGCAAACAACAACGGCCGGGCTATTCAATGGCATAACAGGATGGTTGATCCTCCCGGCGAATGCAAGTCTCCTTTTGCCTTCTGGTCTGACCTGGCGTATGCATGCAACATGGGTGAGCATTTTCCCTGGAATGGGGAAACAGGGATTGTTGATGAGCGTAGAGCAATGGATTCCTTTCTAAAAGAAAATCCATTGACACGGGCGGCCTCTGTGGAAAAACTGGATCCGGAAAAAAACCCGCCCGGCGGACTGTTATGGCCTTGCACGGAAGAGGCCGATCTGGAATTTGAAGAGAGTCGTTATCTTATAGGCAGGCAAGGCAATGTCAGGGGCAAGAATATCTTGTTTGAGAAACAAGAGAATCATCCCTCAGGAAATGAGCGCTTTCCCACCCTGTCAGGGAAAATAGGCCTTTCCGGTCATGCCGGCCAGGAATACACTGATAACGAAATGGACTCCCAAGATCAAAAATCTGTTCGTGAGTCATACCTTTCCGAACATGATATCAAATTTCCCTTGATACTGACCACCGGGGTCTTGGTGGATTTTGTTGAGGGATTTGGATATTTCGTCACTGACCGTGACTCGTGGACGGCCGACATGATGGTCCAGATAAATCCCCGAATCGCAAAAGTAGTTGGGATTGAAAACCGTGAAACAATTACCATTGAAAATGCCCGAGGAACAGTTTCAGCACCAGCCTGGATAAACGAAGACATGGATCCCAGGGTAATATTTTGCCCGGAAGGCATTGATCCATTTCAACCTCATATGGGTTACGAAAGCCCTCTCTCTCTTTTTGAGGAACCTGTTGGGAATTCGGAGAAGAAATCTTCTACAATGGTAACGATTTATAAGGCAGGCCAGGACAAAGCCAGAAGCAGGAAAGACCTTGCTAGGTTCTTGAGAAATCTATGAGAGTATTATTTGTAAGCAAAAATTTTGAACAAAGGAAAGAGATCGATTCACACGAACACGATCCCGAAGAATTTGTTATGCTAATTGATGTTGATCGCTGTATTTCGTGTGGGGCCTGTCAATTGGCGTGCGAGATAGAACATGGTGGTGCCATTGGCATGCCGGGTTCCTTCAGACCCATTGATGTTCAAGGCAAAGATAAAGATGCGGAGAGCCCCTTAGTATATCTTCCATTAGCGTGCAGGCATTGCGAATCGCCATGCGATTACTATAGCCCGTATAATTTCTGGACCACGTGTCCCAAAGGAAAGAAACAGGAAAAAAAATTCATATCCTGTGATTCCTGCATTGACAGAACCCGGGAAGGCATGTGGCCGGCATGTGCGACCAGATGCAGTATGAAGACGATCTATTTCGGAACTTTCCACGATATTGCTTTTACTTTGGGTGAAAAGGGACTCCGTGAGATGGGAGATGTTGACATCACAGGCTAAAAAAGACGATTCATTAATTCTGCCGTCCCGGATTACTTCCGATGTATACCGGGGCATGGTAAAGGTATATGATCTGATTACCCGCAAAATCCTGGTAAAACAGACTGACCTGTTAGTGTCCGGATTCACGGACCTTGAGGAAGAGGCTAAATCCCTGGTTTTTAAGTACCGCCAACAGATCGAGGATTATATTGAGAGGCACCCGTCCTTTGCCAGGGCTTTCTCCCCCCTCAAACGGGATCCCTTTGCTCCAAGCATAATAAACAGCATGATCGAAGCAGGCTCAAGGGCCAACGTGGGCCCCATGGCCTCCGTGGCGGGTGCCATTGCCGAATATGTCGGTCTTGGCCTGTTGCCCTACAGTCGGGATGTTATTGTCGAAAACGGGGGAGACGTCTTTATTCTTTCTAAGGTGAAGAGAGAAATGTTGCTATTAGCCGAAAGTTCCGACTTTACAGGTATCAAAATCGCAATTCAGCCATCCTCGAAACCCATAGGAGTATGCACTTCATCCGGAAAATTGGGGCATTCGTTGAGTTATGGCAGGGCAGATGCTGTTATGGTAGTTGGGTCTACCGCATCAATGGCCGATGCTACGGCAACATACATAGCCAATCTCATAGAAACGCCATCCCATATTGAAGAGGGTCTCAAGAGGGCCGGGGAGATCGGAGTTCTTGGAGTCCTGATCCTCATCGAGGGACAGATGGGGGCATGGGGTCAAATTGAGTTTTTAAATTAGCTGGTGGAATAAAATGGCAAAACAGCAAAAAACTATTTCCGAAATAAACGAAAAGTTAAAAAAAGGCGAAGCCGTGGTTATGACGGCAATGGAATTTAAGAAGGAGGTCAGGAGCGGGTATAAATTCAAGGTTTCCGATGTTGACGTTGTAACCACGGGCACCAGGGCTATCCAGTCGGGAACCTCGGCCATGTTAGTGGTCCCGGTAGCCGAAAAGGGTAGCTTCACACGGGCTGAAAAAATGTGGTTAAACGGGGTCCCTTGTTGGCCGGGATCTAATCCTGTTGAAGGTTCAGGCACGGTTGATACTGTAATATATGGCACGACAGAGAGTATTGATCACGAGGGGCGTTACGGCGGAGGACATCTTCTAAGGGACATTGTGGAAAGAAGAGAAATTGACGTGGAGTGTTTGAGTGTCGAGGGAAAGACCTTTCATACGTCCTTCACCCTGGATCAGCTCAAGTTCGCAAGATACTTCACGTTTCGTAACGCTTTTCAGAATTATTATGCCTTTGCCAACATAAAAGACCACAAGTCCTACAGGGAAAACCCGCTGTCCATTTTTGCCTGTCGACCGTTGCCGGTGCTTGGAGGATTGGGCATGAGCGGAAGCGGAGAGATAAATCCCCTTGAAAACGATCCCAATTCAAGGATTTTCAGAACAGGGATGAAGTTACTGGTAAACAAGGCGCCAGGGGTATTGATCGGATATGGAACTCGAAGTACTCCAAGGATGGGATCCCTTTCGGTCGCTGCGGATATGTTCGATATGGATCCTGAATTCATGGGCGGTTTCAAAACAAGCTATGGGGTGGAGGTAACCAACAGTATTGCAGTGCCTTTCCCTGTCTTGAACCAGGATATACTTGATGATCTTGCAAGCTGCTTAGATGAAAAGATTCCCCTGCGGATTGCCGATATTGGGGACCGGATCCCCGTTGTGGAAGGGACCTATGCGGAAATCTGGTCCGGGGCAAAACTCGAAGTTGAATTTGATCCGGATCGCTGCATTTACTGTTCCTTTCAATGCCCTGCCGAATATTACTGCCCCATGGGTGCTATTTCGTGGAAAGACAAAGAGATTGATGAAACCCTCTGTTTTGGCTGTGGAGCATGCACATCAAATTGCCTCGGCGGGGCCTTTATGGGTAAAGGAGACGAGCCTAAGGGACGAATCGGTCAGATTCACGCCTTTGATACGGATATCCCTGTAATATTCCGGCAATCAAATCGGTATCGCTCAGAGCTTGTGGTTGAATACCTGAAAGAGATAATGGAGAAAGGAGAGTTTCTTTTAAATGATTCTGACTTTGAATTGAAGATATGGCATGAATGGAAGGGTTAAAGAGTATTGCAATAAGTAAAGGGGTTATATGCAAGGATTGGAAGAAATAGATCTGGTTCGCGAGCAGGCTGAAAAATGTGTTCGCTGTGGGCTCTGTCTTACCGTCTGTCCCGTATATGCAGAGGAGCAGGATGAAAGGTATGTGGCCAGGGGCCGGAACCGCTTGCTGAGCGAAATCATTGATAATCACAAGGATCTTACGGTCGGCCTTAAGGATCGTTTCAGCAAATGCCTTTTGTGTCGAAGGTGTACAATGGTATGCCCTCAAGGGGTAAGAACAGACCTTTTGAATATAGCTGCAAGGGCCGAACTGGCAAAAGGAAACGGGCTCCCGATATACAAATCAATAACCTTTCGAAAGGTGTTGAAGGACAGAAACATAATGAGAAAGGCCCTCAAGGCAGCTTTGAAATTTCAATGGCTTCTCCCCACCACTAAAGAACCAGAGGGTAAACTACATCATATCCCCCTTGAGACTGAAGGAAAGATCCGACATCTTCCTGTATTTCTTGCGGGTTTGGGAGGGGGGAGGCAACTTCCTTCTCTTGCAAAAAAGTCTTTAAGCGAACAAGTTCCGGAAGAAAACCCTCCGCTGGCCGCTGTCAAAAGTAGAAACATGAGGGTAGCCTATTTTTCAGGATGCGCTACAGAATTCAGCTTTCCGGAAGTAGGTAAGGCCTTAATCAAACTCCTCAACCAATTAGGCGTGGAGGTTGTTTTTCCAAAGGAACAGGGCTGCTGCGGCATCGCTGTTTTTGCCGGCGGTGACCTTGACACTGCTAAGGAAATGGCCCTTCATAATATTGATGTCTTTTCAAAATTGGATGTGGATTTTGTTGTTACCGGCTGTGCGACCTGCGGTTCAGCGTTGAAGGACGGGTGGGCAAGCTACTTGCCAAAAAATAAAGATGAGAGGGAAAAATTTGAAGAATTCGGGGCAAAAGTGAGGGATATCTCAGAATTGTTAGTTGAGTTGGCTGATTTCAAGCCCCTTCGATATCGTTCGATATTGCCGGAAAATACCCGTGTCACTTACCATGATCCCTGTCATTTAGCTCGCTATCAGGGTGTAATTGAACAACCTCGTAAAATTTTAAGGCAGGTCTTTCAAAATAACTTTGTGGAAATGGATAACACCGGATGTTGCGGCATGGGAGGCTCGTTCAATGTAGACCATTACAGCCTGTCCAAAAAGATCGCTAAAAAAAAGATCGATTCCATAGAGAGGACGGAAACAGATGTGGTCATTAACACATGCCCCGGATGCATGATACAGCTTATTGACAATATTGAAAGGTATCATCTCCCCCAGAGGGTAGTTCATATGGTTGAGGCAATTGAACCAATTCCGGAATCTGAGGAGTAAGTTATGGCTGGCAGGGAAAAATCAATCTCCTCTATCAATAAGAAAATTAAAGAAGGTAGTGCCGTAGTTTTAACCGAGATGGAACTCATAGAGGAGATTCAAGACGGACATAAGCTGAATGCCTCTGATATTGATGTGGTTACAACGACCTGTTGTGCGGAGACCTCAGGAACCGCGGCCATGATCAGTGTTCCTGTAACCGGCAGGGGAGTGTTTACCCGTGCCCATAGGGTATGGTTAAATGGGGTTCTCGGATATCCCGGCCCTGCCCCCAACGAGCGTCTTGGACTGGTAGAGTCTCTTGTTTTTGCCAGCCAGCCGGCCGATGGCAAAGGAAACAATTACAATGGGGCAAAATTGTTTTTAGACATACTTAGAAGGAAGGAAATTCATGCTGCATGCCTTTCACTGGAAGGCGATACTTATGAAACCTCCTTTCATTTAGATGAGATAGAATTTGCCAGGATGTATATATACAACTGCTTCTTTAAAAAATTGTCCCCTGAAGATACGACTTCTTCAAAAACGAGACATCTCAAAACCATCAGGTGTGGAAGCAAGATATTGATAAATAAGGCCCCAGGTGTTGTGACCGGCTCCGGAACTGGAAGCGCACCGGAACATAGGGCCTTATCTCTTGCCGCCGATATGTTCGGGATGGACCCGGAGGACATGGAAGAGTCTGAGACAGGTATTAAAAACTCTATCGTTTTAGCTATCCCGGTTATCACCGAAGGAGTCTTAAAAGATTTAGCGGCTTGCCTTATGGAGGAAAGAGACCGGAAGTCCGAAGATAGTATTGACATCCCGGAAAAAGCTGCAGCGCAATACTTAAAGCAATGTATTCAAAAGGGTGAATTTTTATTGATTTCTTCTGATATGTATCTGACTAATTGGTTTTAAGGAGGGTTTAAAATGTCTGAAATTGAAGAAACTGCAAAAGAGTTGATAGAAAAAGGGAGAAAGGCCCAGGCAATCTTTGAGGGGTACAGCCAGGAACAGGTTGACGAGGTTATTACTGCCGTAGGCTGGGGCGGCTACACCAATGCCGAGTATCTTGCCAGATTCTCTATAGAAGAAACCGGCATGGGCCTCTTAGAGGACAGGATAAAGAAAATACACAACAAAACAATAGGAACTTTAAGGGACCTTAAAGGCGCTTTGTCCCGGGGCATTATTAACATTGATGTAACGAAAGGTGTGACAGAGATTGCAAAGCCGATGGGTGTCATTGGGGCGATTACTCCTGTCACAAATCCGGTTGCCACCGCTATCAACAATATGATGGTCGTGTTAAAAGGGGGAAACGCCGTCATACTTGCCAGTCACCCCCATGCCAAGAAAACCGGAATGGAAGTGGTAAGACTTGTACGCGAAGAAATCGACAAGTTGAAAGCTCCCCTTGATCTCGTGCAGACCGTTGAACAGCCCAGCAAAGATCTGTCACAGGAAATCATGCACCAAGCCGATACCGTTATTGCCACCGGAGGTTCTGTCATGGTAAAGGCCGCGTATAGCAGCGGCAAGCCGGCCCTTGGGGTAGGCCAGGGAAATTCCGTGGTAATCATTGATCCATCGGCCAATGTCGGTGACGCAGTTGACAAAATTTTCACGGGCAAGACATTTGACCATGCCACAAGTTGTTCTTCGGAAAGCTCGATTATTGTGCAGGAATCTATTTATAATGAGGTCATAGAAAAATTCAAGGCCAAAGGCAGCTATCTGGTTTCTCCCGAGGAAAAGGAAAAGTTAGGGGAAACCATCTGGATAAATGGGTCAATAAACGGCAAAGTCGTTTGCAGGACCCCGGAGTCCATCGCCACTCTGGCAGGTATTACATCGGAAGAGGCCTTAAAGGCCAAATGCTTTCTTGTAGAAGAAGAAGGAATCGGACCTGACCATCCGTTTTCCGGGGAAAAGTTGACGATTGTTCTGGCAATTTTTAAGTACTCTGATTTTGATGAGGCCCTTGATATAGTAAACCGCATTACCTCCTATCAAGGAAGGGGGCACTCTTGCGGTATTCATACCACAACAGAAGAAAACATAACAAAACTTGCTCTCTCGGCCAAGGTTAGCCGCATCATGGTGAACCAGGTCCAGGCCTTTGGAAACGGGGGATTTTTCAACAATGGTCTTCCTTTTACCCTGACAATGGGTTGTGGTTCCTGGGGAGGTAATAGTACCACCGAAAACCTGAATTACAAACACTTCATCAATATTTGCAGGCTTGCCAGGCCAATCGCTGAAAGGAGACCTTCTGAGGAAGAATTGTTCGGGCATTACCTTGCCAAGTACGGAAAATGAACCCTATAGCGGAAGAAGGAGGTGATGAGATAAGCGAAGACAAGAAAGGAGGGGTTTCACTTTGGTAACCTTAATAAATGCAAGGAGGGGTAAAATGAAAAAGAGATGGTTGTTGTTTACGGTTGTCTTGAGTTTTGTCTTTGTGATGGGGTTTCAGCCTACAGTTTGTAGTGCTGAGACGGAAAAGATCCACTTTGGTTATCTGGTAGCGGACCAGATACACAATTTCGCTTCCATGATCATAAAGGAGAAGAAGCTCTTGGAGGCAGAAGGCCTTCAGGTGGAGTGGGGAGAGTATCTCGCCGGGGCTTATGTCATGCAGCATCTCGCCGCTGGAGAGGTGGATTTCGCTACGTGTGGAGTTATTCCTACCATGATCACCCGGGGGCGGGGTGTTGACGTGGTCGTATTGGCCGGCAGCAACACCGAGGGTTCCAGTATCATTGTCAAGGAATCTATCAAGAGCGTCAAAGATCTTGATGGCGCCAAGATAGGTACCCCGGGAATTGGTTCCATCCAGGATGCCATGGTAGATATAGTTGCAAGAAGAAATAACATCAAAATAATCCACAAACATATGTCAGTGCCGGACATGCCCATCTATCTTAAGAAAGGGGAGATAGACGGCTTCATCGCCTGGTCGCCTCATAACACCAAGGCAGCGGCTCTTGGTTATGGTCATATTCTCCTGACATCACATGATATCCTTCCGGGGCATCAGTGCTGTGTGCTCGTGACCAGAGGTGAACTCGTCAGGAAGCAACCTGAGACCGTAAAAAAGGTAATGAGGGCATATATGAAGGCATTTCAGTATGAAATGGCTAACAAAAAGAATCACGACGAAACACTTGACATGGTCGTGAAGTATACAAACGCACCAAAAGAAGTGGTCGTGAAGGCATGGGCGCTTACCCCGCACCCCTACCCCCCATATTTGAATATAGAGAGCGCCAAGTTTCAGGCTGAGGGGCTTCTAAAGGGCGGTAAGATAAAAAGAGGCGTCATTACCAATATGGACAAATTTATTGCACAACTATACCACCCTTATTTCCTATTGGACTATCTCCGCAATGTGAAGTAGGGGAATCGTTTTTTAACCAACCCTTTGCCGGGTGGCTTTCTCCGGATGCCACCCGGCAGCCAATCAACCAGGTTTAGGGATGCGCGTGGGGCCTATAGAACGCGTATCCTAATCCAAAAATCATGGCAGGTTACAAGAGGTTTGCTTCCCAATAGAAAGCGGAGTGTCACACTGATCTGTTCCAAAAGCACTGTTTTCAGGAGAGTTCTATGACTAATAACTATGCGGAAAAGATGAAAACCACGGGGCTTAATTTCTTCACCCTCGCGATGGTTCTGGTTTTATGGACCCTTATTGCCTACTGGCAGAAATCGCCCTTCTTTGCAACGCCGTACGACATCGTTCAGGGCTTTGTGCAAATGGTAACCGTAGGGGATGTGGAAGGTTATAAGCTGTGGTCACACATGCTGCATAGCCTCGTACGCGTATTCGCCGGGTTCGCCGCGGCCTGTCTTGTGGGAATTCCCGGGGGTTTACTCCTGGGGCTTTATCCGAAAATTTACGATCGGACAAGGATTCTTGTTGAGCCCATCCGTTTCATCTCTCCCATTGCCTGGATTCCGATGGCCATTGTCCTTTTAGTCGGATTTTCCCGCTACATTTTTGTTATCTGGGTGGCATCCTTCTTTCCCATATTTGTCTCAACCCTCTGGAGTGTAAGACAGGTAAATGCTGTCTACGTTAACGTAGCACGGGTGGCAGGGGCATCCCGTTCATTTATCATCAGGAAGATCATCTTTCCCTCAATACTTCCCAGTGTCATCGGAGGGATGCGCATAAGCTTAGGAATATCCTGGATGTGTATTGTCGCCGCGGAAATGATTGGAGGCCAGATGGTAGGCATCGGCCGTCTTATATTGAAATCTGCCATGGTGACCAGGATGGATCTTGTTGTCGTGGGCATGATATCTATTGGATTCGTCGGCTATGCCACAAATGAACTAATCATTTTTATTGAAAAACGGATTTTCCGGTGGAGAGCAGCGGTTTCCATTGAATGATTTCGTTCCTTGGCCTCTATGAACACAGAAATAGTGCATTCAAAGAATATATCGATCCGGCAACAGGGCGCACACGAGTGAAATGAAATTATCTCCGGCACCGCCTATGTGATAGAATGAATGCAGCAGAGATTTAGAGGAGACTTTGATGGCGAATGATAAGAATGCGGGCAGTGGAAAGCTCGGAACGTTTGGCTATAATGCCCTTGCCCTGAGTATCTTTATACTTCTGTGGGCAGTGGTTTCGTGGATATCAGAAAGCCTTTTTTTGCCTACCCCATGGACAGTTCTTAAATCATTTTTAGACCTTTGTACTTATGGGGATGTAGAGGGCATAAACTTAGGCATGCACATATTCAAAAGCACGCTGCGCATATTCGCCGGTTTCGTGGCGGCCTGTATTTTGGGCATCCCCCTCGGAATACTAATGGGGCTCTATCCGCGAGTCTACGACAGCACCAAGTCTGTTATTGAGCCCATAAGATTTATCCCCCCGGTCGCCTGGATACCTCTGGTCATTGTCCTGTTAGTCGGCTTTTCCAGGTATGCGTTTATCATCTGGTTAGGGGCATTCTTTCCCATTTTCATCGGAACTCTCCTGAGCGTCAGGTCTGTCAATCCCACACATATTGATGTCCCCAGGTCTTTTGGAGCCAAGCGTTTATATATCATCAAGAAGATAGTAATTCCTTCTACCCTACCGGATATTTTTACCGGTATGAGGGTTGGCATGGGGATTGGCTGGGACTGTATTATGGCAGCAGAGATGATAGGAGGAGAAAATGAGGGTCTTGGAGTTATGATATTGAAATACGCCGAATTAATCAGGATCGAAGATATCATGGTGGGCATGATCGTGATCGGAGCTATTGGTTTTCTCATAAACGAGGTATTCATTTTCGTGGAAAGAAGGGTTTTCAAGTGGAAAGAGGCGATCGTGATTTCTTAGGGGGAAGCATGGAACGGGAACTTATTGATGTTGATATGAGCATGAAATTCGATAACCTAAGCGTCTTGGAAGACATTAAATTCAAAGTGCACGAAAATGAGTTTTTAGTTATTGTGGGTCCCACAGGATGTGGAAAAACAACCTTGGCCAGACTCTTGGGGGGGCTTTCCAAACCCTCATCAGGGCATGTCACCATTGCCGGGGAGGACGTCAATCCAAAGATTCACAATGTCTCCTTTGTGTTTCAAGAGCCGTCCTGTATTCCCTGGCTCACCCTCTGGGATGACATATCCATGGGTCTCGAGATCAAGGGGGCAGACCCACAAAGCGCTGAGACGAAGACAAGGATCAAGGAAGTCATTAAATTGGTCGGTTTAGATGGATTTGAGGAATACTTCCCCAAACAGATCTCAGGAGGAATGAAGCAGCGGGTGGCTATTGCCAGGGCCTATGCCACGAAGCCTGATTTCTTGCTCATGGATGAGCCTTTTGGTCATCTTGACGCCCAGACCCGCTACCTCATGCAGATCGAAATCATGAGGATATGGGAAAGAGAAAAAAAGACAGTTGCATACATCACCAACAACATTGAAGAGGCAGTCTATTTGGCGACGCGGATCATCGTGTTGTCGAAGCTACCGGCCAGGATAAAAGCAGAACATAGTATAAATTTGCCTCGACCCAGGGACCTTACCGGCCCGGACTTTTTAAGAATTCGGGCCGAGATCACAGCGCAGTGTGAGGTGGTTAAATAACCGGATAAGAGGAACATTATGGCAGGAAGAAAGATCAAAATAGAGGTCCGTAACCTCAGTAAGCACTTTGATGATCTAATTGTTTTGCACCAGATGGATTTTGACATCTATGAAGGTGAGTTCCTATGTGTGGTAGGTCCCACCGGGTGCGGCAAAACCACATTCTGTAACGTGGTTACCGGCCTGCTCCCCATTACCGAGGGCTCGATAACCATGGGGGGTGAAAAAATCGACTTCAAAAAACACAATGTCTCCTTTGTGTTTCAGGAACCGTCCTGTATCCCCTGGCGTACCATATGGGACGATGTCAAGATTGGGCTGGAGATAAGAAAGGTCCCGAAAAATGAAATTAATGAAAGGGTCAGCGCGATTCTTGACCTCACTGGCTTGACTGAATTTAAGGATTTCTATCCCAGTCAGATCTCGGCCGGTATGAAACAACGGGTTGTCATTGCCAGGGCCTTTGTAACCGAGCCGGACCTTTTGCTGATGGATGAGCCCTTTGGCCAGTTGGATAGCAGCACACGATTCTACATAGAGAATCAATTGATCAAGGTATGGGAGAAGACCAAGCGAACCGTTATCTTTGTAACACACAACCTGGAAGAGGCCGTCTACCTATCTGAAAGAATCCTGGTCTGTACCCAGAAGCCAACCGGTATTAAAGAGGAAGTCTTCGTTGGTCTCCCCCACCCTCGAGACATAACCGATCCCGAATTCGTCAAGATTAGAAACAGGGTTACCGATCTGGTTAAGTGGTGGGAATAGGGAAATCATAACCAAAAGTCGGACCATTCGAGCGCTTTTTTCACGAAAATGAAAGTCCCGCATGCAGACATACCTGTGGACATGCATCATTATTTTTCTGGCAAGCTTCATAAAGGGCCTCTCGGGTTTCGCTGCTCTTTTGATTGCAATACCCCTTCTGTCACTGTTCCTTGATATAAAGACGGTCGTTCCACTGGCTACCCTCGTGAGCTTTTCAGTGAGTTTGCTTTTGCTCATAGACCTGAGAAAACACCTGGATCTGAAAAAAATATACCCCTTTTTGATCGGCGTAGTGCCGGGGATTCCATTGGGGGTATATTTGCTTAAAAAACTTGATAATAACGTAATTCTCTTTTCCCTGGGCGTCG
>Ga0222626_1000549_pt1 | contig 21106 bp, 22 predicted proteins | sample AntAcemetageno91_FD_179862 | JGI IMG/M metagenome (GOLD analysis project Ga0222626, IMG submission 179862) | Saline water microbial communities from Ace Lake, Antarctica - #91 | ecosystem: Environmental > Aquatic > Non-marine Saline and Alkaline > Saline | place: Antarctica: Ace Lake | collected...
CGGCAATTGAAAAGATAAATGCCTTGCATGTCATTGGACCCCAAGGCAAAAGAATGGAGTTTTCTTTCGAGAAGCAGTTGTCTTAAGTTAAATCAAATAAGTTATCAAATGGCCGAAAGTCATGTATTAACAACTTAAAAAGCCTTCGGTATGTCAAGTCCTACTTATGAGCATACCAAAGGCTTGTTTTCTGTTACTTCGAACTACGTTGTCGGAACTTAATATCAAAACCCCGTCGATTCATTCCTGACAGGTTATTTTTTAACATAAAGTCCGCGTGACGTTGCTTGAATTTTCTCTTTCTTTGTAAGTTTATACAGCGCATTGCTGAGCTGTTTTGAATTAAACTCGGTTTTTTCTTTAAGCTGGGCGATGGTAATTCCTTTCTTGGTCTTTTTGATGGCATTTAATATGCTATCAATAACTGTCGGCGATTTAGCAGGAGCTTTTTTTGCAGGAGCTTTTTTAGCAGCCACTTTTTTCTTTGCCACAGTCTTTTTAGGGGCGACAGCAGCTTTTTTGGGCTGTAATTTTTCAACCTGTTCAATGATTTTTTCAACTTGTTTGGAAAGTGAGCTAAGTGAACTGCTTATTGTCTTCAATTGATCTTTTAATTTCTTCATTTAGTTTTCCTCCTTGATCGCCGATTTTATTTAGTACAATTAAGATTCTATTTTAATTTACTATATTTCTTTTCTTTAAAAGTCAACTAAATATGTAGAACATAAAAAAGATTATACAATAGTTGACAACGCTTTAGTCTTATGAAAGATAAATTTGGTTAACGTAATTTATTTATCCCGCTCATGGCGGGAAAGAATTTCCGAGATGTTTACTTACAGATCCTGATGAAAAATAAATCTCAAATTTCCTATAAAAAAGCACTGAATCCTTCTCAGTTGGAAGCTGTCAATTTCAAAGAAGGACCACTTCTTGTTATCGCAGGAGCGGGAAGCGGAAAGACCAGAACGTTAACCTACCGGGTTGCACGTCTGGTAGAAGAAGGCATATCTCCAGACGCCATTCTTCTACTGACGTTTACACGGAAAGCATCCCAGCAAATGCTAAAAAGAGCTACAGCATTGCTTGACAATAGGTGTGAAAGGGTTGCCGGAGGGACTTTTCATTCTTTTTCCCATGGAGTTCTGCGAAGATACGCTTCCAAAATAGGATTCGACCATGACTTTTCCATTATAGACCGTACGGATGCTGAACAGCTCATCAGTATGTTAAGAAAAGAAATGGGAGTATTTTCAAGTGGCCGTTCCTTTCCCAGAAAACAGACCCTGGTCAACATTTTCGGCAGGGCTGTCAACAAAGTGCTATCTGTTGAAGATGTTGTTTTAAATGATTATCCTCATTTTACTTCTCAGATAGAAGCCATCGTTGCGCTTTTCAATGCTTATCGAAAACAAAAAGCAGAGAATAATTTATTTGATTATGACGACCTTCTGGTATATTTAGCGATGCTTTTAAAAAATCACGCTGACGTTCGTGAAAAAATCTGCTCAACCTATCACTATCTAATGGTTGATGAATACCAGGATACCAATAAGATTCAGGCGGAAATCATATATCTTCTTGCCGGTATCAACAAAAACGTTATGGTTGTCGGGGATGATTCACAAAGTATTTATGCGTTCAGAGGTGCAAATTTTGAAAATATCATGAGGTTTCCTGAAGTGTTTCCCGGCACTCGAATAATCAGGCTGGAAGAAAACTATCGCAGTGTCCAACCCATATTAAAGCTTACCAACGTCATTATTGAACGGGCTACGCAGAAATATTCAAAGATTCTTTTTACTCGAAAATCCGGCGGGTCCTTACCGCTGCTTGTAACTACCCGGAGTGAAAACAGACAATCGCGATTTGTGGTTCAAAAGATTCGGGAGATTCATCGCAAAGGCATTCCTTTGAACCAGATCGCAGTGCTTTTTAGAGCAAGTTTTCATTCCTTTGACCTTGAGATTGAACTGTCCAGGGAAGGAATTTCTTTTGTCAAGGTGGGTGGTTTTAAATTTATGGAATACGCACATATTAAGGATGTCCTGGCCCATCTCAGAGTTATTTCCAATTCCCTTGACAGAATAAGCTGGTATAGAATACTTCTCCTTTTAGATAATATCGGTCCAAAAACCGCTATGGATATTTATGAAACAATCATGGCTGAACAAGCTGGATATACAGGGATTTTTGCAATCCAACCCAAATCCAGACGATCAAAGGGTATGGTTGGATTAAAAAATCTCTTTTCAACTATTGATTCAAAACCCATGTCCGTTTCCCAACTGGGTGAAGCTATTGTCAATTATTATGTCCCCATATTAAAAGAAAAATATGATGATCATCCCAAACGTACCAGAGATCTTGAGCATCTGGTAACCATAATGGAACGGTACAACAATCTCGAACAGTTTCTGACCGATATGGCTCTTGAGCCGCCAAATACAAGTCTCAATGACTCTTTTTTTACCGAGGATCAGGATGAGGACCGTCTCATTCTTTCAACAATACACTCCGCCAAAGGTCTTGAATGGCATACCGTCTTTATCATATGGGCACTTGAGGGACGATTTCCTTCCATACATGCTTTGCACAGGAAAAAAGAACTTGAGGAAGAACTAAGGCTTATGTACGTTGCTGCGACGCGGGCTAAAGAAACTTTGATTTTTACCTGTCCGGTTCAAGTTTATGATAGAAGCTCAGGAATGATCTTGAACCGCCCATCCTGTTTCATCGATAACATAGCGGACGATATTCTTGCAGAGTATTCGGCGGATATGTGAGTAAGAAACGCTTGAGCTTGACAATTTATTTTGCCCTGAAAAACCTGGTCCTTTGGTCCAGATCAGAGTTCTCCGGCTCTGCCTTGGAGTTTGGTGTCTTAAATCACAAATCCCAAGCACCAAATTACAAATAAATCTCAAATTACAAGTTACAAACCGGTTCAAAGCGATTGTTTTTTTGTTTGGGATTTTGAATTTCGGTTATTGTTATTTATTTGTTTTTTGGGATTTGTTATTTGGAATTTCAATAAGTCAATGAACTTTCAATAAAACAAATCCCCTCTGGGGATAACCAGGTCCTTTGGGCCAGGATTTTTTACTATCTTATAATAAACTCTAAAAATCTCCATGCCGTACGATTTCACCCTCGATCAGATAGATGACTTCTTCGGCAATATTGGTTGCATGATCGGCAATACGCTCCAGGTGACGGGAGATCAAAAGCAAATTGATAAAATACTCCACATATTCCGGGTTATCTTTAATGACATCCTTCACTTTACGATGGGCCTCCCCGTTAAATTGATCAACTTCATCATCCAGAAGGCATACCTTGAAAGCGAGATCCACATCCAGATTCACAAGGGCGTCCAAGCTTTTTTTGACCATGGCTTCGGTTTTTTCAGCCATTAAATAAAAGTCAAAATCGAAATGCAATTTTTCACCCTTTGCGATATATTTTACCCCCCGGGCGATGTTCACGGCTTCATCAGCGATTCTTTCAAGGTCATTATTGATCTTGATCACTGCAGTGATAAATCTCAGATCCACCGCCACGGGTTGGTACAACGCCAGAATCTTTAAACATTCTTCTTCGATATCAACTTCCATTTCATCAATTTCGTAGTCTGACGTTATGATCTTGTCGGCAAGGTCTGAATCATTATTTTCAATGGCTTTTGTTGCCATGTAGACGCGTTCCTCCACCATGGCTCCAAGAGCAAGGATTCTCTTTTTTAACTTTTCCAATTCTCTATGAAAATGTTTGGGCATAAAATTCACCTCTAACCAAAACGACCGGTAATATAGTCTTCGGTCTGCTTGAGTTGTGGCCGTGTAAATAAGGTATCGGTATCATTCACCTCTATAAGCTTACCGATGTAAAAAAAAGCGGTGATACTTGAGACTCTGGCCGCTTGCTGCATGTTATGCGTAACGATAATAATGGTAAAAGCTTTTTTCAACTCGTGAATAAGCTCTTCAATCTTCTGGGTTGCGACGGGATCCAGCGCGGAGCAGGGCTCGTCCATCAGCAGGACTTCAGGCTCTACAGCAAGCGCCCGGGCAATGCAAAGGCGCTGTTGCTGACCGCCGGACAGACCAAGCGCCGAGTGGTTCATTCTGTCTTTAACCTCATCCCAGAGCGCTGCCTGAACAAGACTTTGTTCTACACGATCTTTAATAAGGCGTTTGTCCCTGATCCCATTTACTTTAAGACCATATGCTATATTTTCGAAAATGCTCTTGGGAAAAGGATTCGGCTTTTGAAATACCATGCCGATTCGGTTGCGTAAGGACACCACATCAACTGAAGATGCATAAATATCCGCGCTGTCGAGTAACAGTTGACCCTCTACACGAGTGTTCGGTATAAGGTCGTTCATGCGGTTCATGCATCTTAAAAACGTGCTTTTTCCACAACCGGACGGACCGATAAGGGCCGTGACCTGTTTTTCGTAAAAGTCAAGAGAGACGTCATGTAACGCTTCAAAGTCGCCGTAATAAAAATTCAAATTCTTTGAAGTCATTTTCAATGGTTTTTCCATATCCATATCTTTTATTGCATTCGCTTCCTCAGTCGGGAGCGCCATATGATAGCGATTAAATTTAAACCCAGAACCAGTACAATCAATACCAGGGCAGTGCCATATTGAAGGGGGCGTGTGGCCTCAATTTCTGTGCCGGCGGTGGCCAGAACATATATATGATATGGTAATGCCATTATTTCATCGAACACAGAGGATGGCAGGCGCGGTGAGAAATATACCGCAGCCGTAAACATTATGGGTGCGGTTTCACCCGCCGCACGGCTGATTCCCAGAATACTGCCGGTCAATATACCCGGCAACGCCGCAGGAAGAACCACTCGGAAAATGGTTTGTAATTTGGTAGCTCCAAGAGCCAGGGAAGCTTCACGGTAAGTATCCGGTACAGCCTTGAGCGCTTCTTCGGCAGAACCGATGATAACGGGCAATGTCATTGCACCCAAAGTGAGTGCTCCGGAAAGGAGGCTGACGCCAAATTCCAGGTAGATTACAAAAAATGCCAGGCCAAAAAGACCAAAAACTACGGAAGGAACCCCTGCAAGGTTGTTGATCCCCAGACGAATAATTCTAAGAAACCGGCAGGGTCGGGCATATTCGTTTAAATAGATTGCCGAGGCCACACCAATGGGAAAGGCGAAGAGTATCGCCCCCAGGCTAAGACCTACGGTACCCACAATGCAAGGAAGGATGCCTCCCTTGGTCATGGAATCCATGGGCGGCTGGGTTAGAAATGTCCAGTTAATGGCTCTCCATCCATTGGAAATCATAAAATATAATATAATCATAAGCGCAATACCATTAATCCCGGCAGCGGTACGGAAAATGCCAAACACGATTTTCTGAATGTAGTTACGCCTTTTTATGGAAGAGGAAGCTGATCTCGCAATTTCGCTTTTGGTATGTCTAATTTTTTCTGATGTTGTTTTTAAATGGGAAAGCGATAAATTGTCCATAATTTTGATTTTCGTTGTTTGCATAATGTTTGCGCCTAAAGCGACGCTTCCCCAACCTGCCTGTATTTATGGGAGATATGCTCAGCCATGATATTAAATATAAACGTAAAGATAAAAAGTACAATCCCGGTGGCAAATAGCGCATAGTAATGATCGCCGCGAAACGGAGCTTCAGCCATTTCAGCAGCAATACTGGCCGGCATTGGCCGTACCGGGTCAAAAATCGAAGAGGGTATCATGGCGGCGCCACCCGCAACCATCAGCACAACCATGGTTTCACCGATTGCCCTGGACATGCCTAAAATAACCGCCGTGCTTATTCCGGAAATCGAGGCCGGAAGTATTACCCGAACAATGGTTTGCAAATGGGTCGCCCCAAGCGCCAATGAAGCCTCTTTTAGGTTGGTGGGGACACTGTAAATGGCATCCTCTGAAATACTGCAAATGGTGGGAATTGACATAAAGGCCAGCATCAAGGATGAATTGAAAATGTTCAAACCGGTCGGGATATCAAAGACCTCCTGTAAAAACGGCGCCACCACAATCATTCCGAAAAAACCGATGACCACCGAGGGAAGTGCCGCCAGAAGTTCCACAACGGGTTTAACAATCTCCCGGATTTTGTGCGTGGCCATTTCCGCCAAATAAACGGCAGTCATTACTCCCAAAGGAATGGAGATAATAGCGGAAAAAATAGTAACGGCTAATGATCCCATGATCAGCGGCAGTATTCCGAATTCCGGTGGATCATAAGTGGGATACCAGTATTCCCCAAAGATGAAATCTTTTACGGAAACTTGCTTGAATATCGGTAAACCCTCCATGAATAGAAATACGGAGATCATAAAAAGAATCGCGATGGAGGCAGTCGCAATAAATAAAAACACATAATGCATCCATCGTTCTTTAATTTGGCGGATGTTTGCCATTTTTCCTTCTCGTTTTCATTCTCTAAGTCGTCAACCTTTTGTGCTGTTTTCTATGAAGACAGTGACGCACAATGTTTTCATTGTGCGTCATAGTCTTAAACTTTTTTTGTCGCAAATTAATACAAGGGTACGTAGCCTGACTCTCCAACCAGCTTTTGACCCTTTTGGGGATGGAGTACGTAGTTGATAAACTTGACCGTATCGCCTGTGGGCCAACCCTGCGTAAACATAAAGAGCGGTCGGCTGATGGGGAATGTTCCGTCCAGAGTTGTTTCTTTGGATCCGATCACACCGTTTACGGACAGGGCTTTTACGTCTTTATTCAAATATCCGAGACCGATATAGCCGATGGCGTATTTATTTTTGGCTACAACTTGAGCCACAGCGCCGTTGGAGGCTTGAAGCAGGGCGCCGGGAAATACCTTTTCCTTTTTCATGACCTTCTTTTCCCATACCTCATAGGTGCCTGAAGACGTGTCACGGGATATAACCACGAGCTTTTTATCCGGTCCACCAATGTCCTTCCAGTTTTTAACCTCGCCGTTATAGAGTGCTTTTAACTGATCCATGGTAATATCCTTGATGGGATTGCTTGGATGTACCACAGGCACGATGCAGTCGTATGCAACTCGGAAAGGAACCGGATAAACCCCTTTTTCAACGGCAAGTGTTATTTCTTTGCCTTTGATGAACCTGGAACTGTCCGCTATATCGGTGGTACCGTCAATAATTGCCTTAATACCGTTACCGGATCCGCCGCCGGAAAGAGAAATGGATACCTCAGGATTTTCTCTCATAAAAGCTTCCGCCACTTTCTGAGCGATGGGCAGAACCGTTGTAGATCCCTTGATTACGAGGTTGCCTGCTGCGGCAAATGCGGCAACACAAAAAATCGAAAAAGCAATTGTTAATACAAAACTTATTTTTTTCATACTTCCTTACCTCCTATAATTATAAATAAAAATTAATTAATATTAATTATCCGTTGTTAGATTTTTGTTAACGTAATGTTAGAATTCTGTTAGCCGTCTGTTTTTCACCCCCTTTAAAATAAAGTCCCTGATGCAACCGGAGGGGTGCGCCTGAAGCACCCCCCTCATCTCCGGAAAGATAATTGATCAACGAATATTAGTATTTCAGCACGAGATCCACTTGGATGATATCCTCCTCTATGGTTGGTTCTCTATCAATCTGTTCGGTCTTATAGTAGTCCAAACCAATGGTAACGTTTTCGGCCAGTCCGAATGTAACTTCGATTTCATTGCCTTGAACATCGGTTTGGCCGTCGTAGAAATCGCTGTCAGGGAGAAAGTCCGGCCATGCATCCTGTTCAAGACTTCTGTAATTGTACTTCACTTGCCATTGCCCAAATTTTTTGACCTTTTTATGTCCAAACTTGACGCCGGCAAGATAGCCCACGTCATTCTTGCTTGCATCGGAGTCCACGTACTGGCCGAAGATACCCACAAAGGGCACCGATCCCGAGAGCTTAAAACCTAACTCAGCATCTACTCCAACGGCGTCGAGATCGTCCATGAGGTTCCCGTTCATATCCGTAGAGTTGGTGCCGGATGAATAATCGAAACTATTCCCCTTTAGGTCTTGAAAGCTATAAAAGGCACCCGCAATTTTGAGGTACAAGCTGTCCGTAAGATTCACTTTAGTACCCGCCTGAATGAGCCCCAACCAGGGGTCGCTTGTATCCGATGAGAATTCTTCCAAGGCGTAGAAGCCCGCTGTGCCAAACACCTCAAACTGATTGATTTTATAATCTAAAAACTGGACGCCGATTCCTTCGGGATTAATGTCTGAATCCCAGAGCAAATCTTTGGTGTTCCAAATCGGGTTTTTGAACGTACCGGCTACCAGACTCCAATGCTTGTTTGGGTTGAACTGTGCATAAGCCAGATCAAGCTGGACATTTGAAGTTTCAAAGGTGTCTGTCAGGGTCAAGTTTCTGGATCTGGGGTCCCCACTGCCGGAAGCAAGCCTAAAGGCGGTTTTCCACCACTCGTTCACTTCGGTTTCAAGTCCGAATCGCCATCTCATTCGCCATCGGTCCCGACTTTCCGAGCCCGATTCATCGGTATCCTGGTACTGGTAGCGGAACCTGAAGTCCCCTTTGACCTTGGTATTTTCCACCCATTTTGGGAGCTTGAACCCTGAACTTTCGACCTCCTTGGCCGGAGCTTTCTCTTTGTCTTTTTGGATCTGAACTTCCGACAAAACCTCTTTGACTTCCTGGGGAGTTAGGATTCCTTTTTTTTCAAGTATATCTATCAAAACATCAGTTTCTCCGGCCCAAACCGGGTGATTACTATTTGCCATAGGAATCACGAAAATACCCATCATGATTAACATCAAAAAAATTTTCTTCATCTGTTTGTCTCTCCTTCTATTAGATTTTAAAAACATTTCATAAAATTCTTTTCCTCAACTCTCTTTCTTTATAATCTTTTGGATACCATCACCTCCTCTCCAACTAAAAACTACAATAAGTTTGTGGTGATATTTATAGAGATTAGTTAAGAAAAAATTAGATCATTGTTAAATTTTTGTTAAATGATACACGGTGGCAAAATATTGAAACAGATATTGATTCTGGTCGGCAGTTGTTTTCTATGCATTTCCACAAACTGAGATTAAGCAGGATGTGCAAGAGTGTCATAATGGTGGAATATAATAGGATGCGAAACTTGACGGGACTTTTATAACAGCGGGCAACCCTTTAGGTGGTCAACGGAACATTGCAAAATCGCCGACGGGTAGTGTTTTCTTAATCTTCTGAATCCATCTTCTCCAAGGATGTCAATTTTACCGTTGAACCAGAGACGTGAGTTGTCAAAATGATAATATTCCAGCATTGCATGAGGACCGTATAAAGATTTTGTTATTATATCTGGTTATCGAACAAACTTTTACCCCCAAATCCTTATCAAATTTTAACTCATTGGTGATCAAACTCTAACAAAAGTATATTATCAAGTTGCAATCTTAAGCAGGGGCAAACAAAAGAGGATTAGCAAGTAATGAAATATCATATTGTAGAGGATGCCGGTTTTTTTCTCATAAAAATCTCAGGTGAGCCCAGAAAGAATGAAGCCATCTTCGCAAAAAGGGTTCTTTCTGCTTATCTCAAGGAAAAAGGCATCAGGGTAATTATGGATCTCAAGGAGTTAGAGAATTTTGAACCAATCACCCTCCTGGGTGTTTTAAACGGTGTCAGAAAGGAGATTGACCTTTTAGGAGGAAACTTGAAGTTATGCTCCTTAAAACCAGAGATACTAAACTATTTTAGGGAGAATCGGTTGGATCAGTTCTTTCAAATCTATGAAGATGAGGAAAGGGCAAAAAAGAGTGAATGGAGGAATTATGGTAAAAGATGACCAGATTATAGAATTGCAACCCAACATTTTTTGGCTCAAGGGAGAGGATACCAGCAGCCACAGCTACCTGATCAGGGGGGATTATAAAAATGTTCTCATCGATTCAGGAGTGGATAAAAATTTCGCTAAATTGCAAAAATCCTTACTTACGCTGGGGCTCAAGATCAGGGATATTGACATAATAATTAATACCCACGAACACTTTGATCATATCGGGGCTAATCGCTATTTTCAGGATTATTCCCTGATTGCTACCCATCGCTTTGCGGCCACCAAGATTGCCGTGGAGGACAGATACGTTACTATGTATAAATCAGCCGATCTTAACGAGCCATCCCTTAAGGTTCATCTCTGGCTGGAAAACAGGGTCTATCCGGATTTCCCAACGCGAATTTAACCAATAATTACTATTAATTGAATAATACTAGCAGAAAATCAATCCGTGCGAGAATGGGCCCATACTAAGCTCGTCGGAGCACGGTTTGATTTTTCTGCGGGTTGCATGCACGGTTTATGGTATTAAAAATAATGTGCAAATATCGCTATCAATCTGAACAGGTCAAAAGCTATGCAAATTCAATACAGGCCTAATATTATAAGCTATTTTATTGTTGGGAAACCCGGATATAGCCGGAAAACAGATGTCGCTTTGATCTGGGAAACTATGTTCTGGAAGTTATGCACACACCGGGGCATACTTCCGGTTCAATCTGCATCTATGAATTTACCAGAAAGATCCTTTTTACAGGCGATACTCTTTTTGCCGGAGGAACACTCTCTTACATCGGCGAATCCGGAAGCGTCGGCGACTATATCAATTCAATCAGCCTTCTGGAAACAAGGAAGATAAACGAACTCTATCCCGGACACGGGAATGTTTCAAGCACACCGGAAGAGGATATGGAAAAGGCCATTTTGAATGCCAGGGCGCTTTTAAGGGACGAGGAGGGAGTAGAGATTACCCATTTTCGGGAAGTTTCTTAGATTTTAATCAAATTCTAACCCAATGGCAATCAAGCTGTAACAGGACAGGGATAATCTAAAAACTGAAATTCCGATTCCTTAATGAATTTATCATATTAGTGTGGGGTAAAGCGTTATCATCAGCTGCTCGTGTATTTTAAGGATAAAATAGATTGAAAGATATGCTTCTCATAATTTTCGGACTCCTTATTTTTGCGGGTTTAGTTGTCTTACGGTTCAGATTCACCAAAGACCGGAACCCTAATGCTGACCTTTTAATTGATGCATTAAGATGTATCAGCGGAAGTGAACATAACGATATATCAAAGAAAGAACGCCAAAATGATAGAAATAAAGAGCTGGATGCAACTGGGCCGGTGCAATAATGATGACCTGGAAACCATCTCTTTAATGATGGGATGCAATGCTATTAACCGCATTACGGCACAAAACTTTGGACTGTGGACTGTTGAGTTAACTGTTTATTATGAAAATATTATGCGCTGGGCAGATAGATCTCAAAAGTACTCCCCTTACCAGGGGTGCTTTCAACATGGATGCGGCCTTCGTGGGCCTGAGCAATGTGCTTGACAATGGCGAGTCCCAGTCCTGTCCCGCCCAGCTTCCGGCTTCTTGCCTTGTCTACCCGGTAGAAGCGCTCAAAAAGACGAGGCAAATGCTCTTTCCCGATTCCGCAGCCCTGGTCTTTAACGCTAAGTATGATCTCATCATTTATTTGTTTCGCCTCGACGTGAATAGTGCTTTCCGCCTCACTGTACTTAATGGCGTTATCGAGCAGGTTAACAATGGCCTGTTCTATAAGTGTAGAATCGATCATGGCTGAAATGTTCTCTTCACACACGTGATCAATGGTTATTTCTTTCAAATCCGCTTGTTCACGGCAGTTGCCAATGGCGGTCTGGAGTACATTTTTTATAGGGTTTTTCCGGAGTTTAATTGCTTGTTTTTCGTCATCTTGCTCGATACTTGAAAGGCTAATCAGATCTTCTAAAATCGCTGTCAGACGATTCACATGTTTTTCGATAATACCAAGAAAACGTTCGATTTCTTCAGGATTCTTAACGGATCCGTGGCGTAGGGTTTCCACAAACCCTTTGATCGCGGTAAGGGGGGTTTTGATTTCATGGGAAACATTGGCTGCAAAATCTCGTCGTATGTTTTCAAGCCGCCGGATCTGGGTTACATCGTTTATAACGACCAGGACGCCGATTTGATCTTCACTTGAATCCCGCAGGGAAGTACTGTGTAAATATATAGTTCGTTCTCCCTCGTGATACAGGGTAATGTCACCTTCCAGATTGTCTGTGCTGGAAAGCGCTTGGCTTACAAATTGCTGTAATTCAGGATTTCTGATAACTTCCTGAATGCTGCGATTCAACATATGTTTTGGGATACTTTCAAAAATTCGAGCAGCAGCTTGATTAATGCTTATGATCCGTTCATCCATATCAAAAGCGATAACCCCTTCTTCCATACTTGAGAGAATAGCTTCCAGCTCATTCCGCTGGTTGATAATCGTCTTGATGCGATCATCAAGCTGAGCCGCCATCTGATTCAACGCATCAGCAAGACTCCCGATCTCTTCCAAATCGGTTTCCGGCAGACGATGTAACAAATCCCCGCTTGCAAAATGTTCGGCCCCCTGTTTCATCTTTTCAATGGGTCGGCTGATTCGACGTGAAACATACAAACTGATTCCGGCTGCAACAAACGCAATCAACAGTCCTCCAAAAGCGATTTTAGCTTCGATGGACATAAGCTTTGCGTCGATGTCGGTAACCGGTAGTGACGTCCGTATAACCGCAACAATCCTTTTGTGGTCCGTTAAAGGAACGGCAACATACATCATTCTCTGCTCAAGCGTGGTGCTGAATCTTATGGATCTTCCCACGTTCCCTTTTTTTGCTTGGATCACTTCGGGACGTAACCCATGGTTGTCCATTTTATCCGGATCATCATGGGAATCCCCAATAACCGTCCCGGAGGGGAGAATTACGGTAATACGGGTTGCTGAAGGTTTTCCGAGTTCTTTACATAACGCATCCACGACGTTGGTATCCAGCGGACCTAAAAACTGAAGTATCTGTTTTTCCAGAAGGTACGCTCTGGCCCGAAGATCGCCGGCGATTCGGTCGATGTAGAATTCTCTAAATGAACTGGTGGCGTAAATCGTAACTGCAACCAGAGAAATGAGTGTAATCAAAAGATAAGAAGGGTAAAGCTGCCAGAGTAACCGTTTCTTTTTTTTCATGGTTTTTCCCTAAATCGATATCCGACACCCCTGACGGTTTCGATGTATTCTCCAAAAGGCCCTAGTTTTTTTCTTAATCCCACAATCTGAACGTCCACGCTACGGTCGGTGACCGGGTAATCATCGCCCCGAACCGCCTCTACGATTTGATACCGTGTAAAAACCCATCCAGGCCTTTTGGCAAGGTAATGAAGCACCTGAAATTCAGTATACGTCAGTTCAACAGGCTTACCGTTAATCCGAACATCTCGTCTGCCGGGATGTATAATAAGCCCATGGTGTTGAATAATTGAAGTTTCATCAGACGGTGGTGTTGATTTTCTACGCAAGACCGCCCGAATTCGAGCAATCAAAATACGGGGACTAAAGGGTTTGGTGATGTAATCATCTGCGCCCAATTCCAATCCGGTAACGATATCCGCTTCTTCACCTTTTGCTGTCAGCATGATGATGGGTATATTCTGTGTTTTTGGATCATTTTTCAGAGTCTTGGCAACCTCCAGGCCGTCGATTCCGGGAAGCATGAGGTCAAGAACAATCAAATCCACCCCCTCGGACTTGATTATTTTTAGGGCATTCTCACCGGATGTCGAGCAAAGAACCCGATACCCCTCTCTGGACAGATTGTACCGAACGAGTTCTAAAATATCTTCTTCATCTTCGACAACCAAAATGCATTCTTTGAGCATACGAAATCCTCCGTATAACCTATCCGAACTTAGCCAAAATTTAATATGGACTCTATCATATTATCAGGCACTTGTTAATACCTGAATCTTGCCTTGCATATGAAAACCTCCGACTCGTGCAAAATTCAGGCAATATATTATAAGAATGTAATAGTTTTGTTATAATACAATTAGCATTGTGTTAGATTTTTGTTGTGAAGACCGTTTCCATTGTACTTTTTTTAAAGCCTTATCCTTATCCGGCTCCTATCCATATTTAGGATTGATTTGCACGCTGTGCCGTGTTATTTGTCTGAATTGAAAATATTGGCAGGCCTGAATCGATCGATTGCTGATAATTTGACATAACATATTAAAATAAATACAATTTAATAATGCCTCAAGAATATTACATTCTGATTATCGGTTATGTTTTTGGGTTTTACATGGCCTGGAACATCGGTGCCAATGATGTTGCCAATTCTATGGCTTCCTCTGTGGGTGCCAAGGCAATAACCATTCGCCAGGCAGTTTTTATTGCAGGGATATTGAATATCATCGGTGCCGTGTTTATCGGCTCCCATGTTACCAATACTATTCGCAAAGGGATTGTCTCAACCGAAGTCATGACCGATCCGCATCTGGCCCTTATCGGTGCGCTTTCAGCCCTTCTTGCTGCTTCCCTTTGGGTCAGTTTTGCCACATGGAAGTCATTGCCGGTTTCCACAACCCACTCCATTGTCGGGTCCATGATAGGCTTTGGTATTATGGCCGGCGGCTTCTCAGTCATAAATTGGGGTAAACTTGCTGCTGTTGTCATAAGCTGGGTTATTTCCCCTGTGTTTAGTATTGTCATCTCTTTTTTTATATTCAAAATTATCGTAAAACTAATTCTTTCTAAAGAAGATACTTTTACCCACGCTTTAAAATTGTCTCCTTTTTTTATTGGCGCGACTTTTTTTGTTGTTATATTGTCATTTCTGTTCAAAACCCCTTTGGGAAAAAAACTGATCGTTGGGCCTTATTCTGCATTGCTGGTTTCATTCAATCTGGCAATTTTTTTTGGATTCGTCGGAAGGAAGGCTTTAGGATGGTTTATTAAAAAACGGGAAGGCGGAGCAGAGGCGATCTTTAAACGCATACAGGTTGGAACAGCCTGCTATGTTGCCCTGGCACAAGGAGCAAACGACGTAGCCAATGCAATAGGTCCTCTTGCCGTGATTTATTTTTTGGTAAAGACAGGCAGTGTCGGTGGTACGGTGCCGGTGCCTATTTTTCTCCTGCTGTTCGGTGGTATCGGAATTGCCTGCGGCATCGGAATGGCAGGGCACCGTGTCATGGAAACCATGGGTAAAAAAATTACCACGCTTAGCAATACACGAGGTTTTTGTGTTGAATTTTCTGCGGCAACAACGGTTCTTGTGGCTTCAAAAATGGGTCTTCCGGTTTCAACAACCCATGCTGCAGTAGGCGGTGTCCTGGGAGTCGGCCTTGCTCGGGGAATCGAAGCGGTGAATTTTGGCATTGTTTTTAAAATTATGTTATACTGGGTATTGACTGTGCCTGCTGCTGCCCTTACCAGTATGGTCATATTTAAAATACTGCAATTTTTGCTATAGAAGGAGATGGCTATGCGCGTACCATTTTTTAAAATGTTTATGACTTCACCATTTGAGGGTCTTCAGGAACATGCCGAAAAAGTCATGGAATGTGCCTTGGCTTTTCAGCAGGCCATGGAGTGCTATTTTGAGGACAAATGTAAAACATTTGAAGAATTCAGACAAGAAGTTACTCAGATTGAAAGTCAAGCAGATGTCATCAAGCGTCGCATTCGTGGGCATATCCCAAAAGAAACCATGATGCCCATATCTAATTTTCTGGTGTTCAGGTATTTAAGAGAACAGGATGGTGTTCTTGATGCCGTGGAAGATACACTTGACTGGATTTCCTATAGAAGCACGAAAAAAGTTCCGCCAGAGCTTAAAAAGGACTTTGCGCTTCTGGTGGATTCAGTTATTGATCCCATTGAAGTGTTAAGCACGATGGTTGCTGAAGCAAGAGAATACTTCAAAACTTACTCCGAAGATCAACGAGTCAAAGTTAAAGATATTATTCGCAAATTGCGCCAGCAAGAGCATGAGGCCGATAAATTTGAAGATATTATTAAAAAAAAGGTCTTTAATATGGAGGCCGATCCCGTTACCATCTTTCATTTGGTGAGGCTGGCTGAAATAATCGGCTCTATCGCAGACCACGCTCAAAATGCCGGAGACATGATGAGGGCCATGCTTTCAAAATAAAGAAATGGTTTTTGAGTTTTTACGAGTTCATCATTTTATATTTTAATCATGAGGTGGACATTTGGACTCTCCGCTTGTCTGGGCAGAGGTTGACCTTGAAGCTATAGCTCACAACGTGCGTGAATTGCGGCGAATTACAGATCCAGGGGCCGACTTGATGGCTGTGGTAAAAGCAAATGCTTACGGTCACGGCGCGGTTGAGGTTACCCGGAAGGCATTAGAGAACGGCGCGGATTCCCTGGGTGTGGCCAGAATACAAGAAGCAATTGAACTTAGAAAAGCAGGGGTTAAGGAATCGGTTCTGATTTTTGGGTACACACCGTTGGCACTTGCCCACAAGCTCATAGGGTTTGATCTCACGCAAACCGTATGGTCGTACACCACCGCTCAAGCACTTTCCGATATCGCTGTTTCATCCAACAAACAAATCAAGGTTCACCTTAAGGTTGATACCGGAATGGGCCGACTCGGCCTGCTGCCGGACTGCCGCCGACCTCCTGTAACAGAGCAAAATTTAATGGGTAACGCTATCCGTGAAGTCGCGTCCATCTCGTCTCTTGCGGGTCTTGAGCTGGAAGGGGTATACACTCACTTTGCCTCTGCAGACAGTTCTGATAAGACATATGCCGGAAAGCAATTTGAAATATTTGTTGACTTTTTAAATGAGCTGCGCCGCGCCGGCATAAATCCCCCTTTATGCCATGCCGCCAATAGCGGAGCTATCATAGATATGCCCGAAACCCACCTCAATATGGTGCGAGCCGGCATTTCGATTTATGGTCTGTATCCATCCGATGAGGTAAATAAACGCCGAATTGTGCTAAAGCCGGCAATGACGTTAAAATCAAAAATTGTTCATTTAAAAAAAGTTCCCCCGGGTTTCAAGATCAGTTACGGCAGCACTTATAAAACCCCAAAGCCCACAACCATTGCTTCAATTCCCGTGGGATATGCGGACGGATTTAATCGTCTGCTTTCATCCCGTGGACATATGCTGGTCCGGGGGCGCAGGGCGCCGATTGTGGGACGAGTCTGCATGGACCAGACCATGCTGGATGTAGGACATATTCCAGGTGTGAAGTTGGAAGATGAGGTGGTAATTTTTGGAAGACAGAAAAATGAATCCATAACTGCTGATGAAATTGCCGCAACCCTGAACACCATCAATTATGAAATCGTCTCTGCCTTAACCGTCCGCGTACCTATAATTTACCCGAAACTGTCGTAAATCGAGGATTTCGGGGATCAGTTGATAGGGTTAAAGTCCATAAGAGCTAAGTTATTTTTTGCGCCGGAAGCACTCTGGAAGGTTTACTGAAAAAATGAACATCGAACAGATAAAAGATAAACGTCCAACATCGAACGTCCAACATCGAATGATGAATGGGAAAAAGGGAGACCCAAAGATAGTTTAAACTTATTCAGAAGGTACCATTAATTAAATTTTTGTTACAAATATCAAAATGGCTGAAAAAAAAGAAATAGTCATTCAAGGTTTGATGTCGAATTTTTAAAATAATAAAATTAAATTGCGGAGCGAAGCGACATCATTATTCGACGTTCGACGTTCGATGTTGGACGTTCATCTTTCAAAACAATCCTGTGGGGCATAAATGTAACTTGTGAATGTATTCAAAAAAACTTAGCGCTTATGGGGGGTATTGTCAGGGCATCCCATCTAATTGTCATGGTCTCATAAAAAGTTCAATTTAGACGGTTTCGTAAAAAGTTCAAATTCAAGGCGTGCAAATTTTGTAATCATGAGGCGTACTTGTCGTACGTTGAATGATTACGAAATGCAGCACAACGAAGAAGTTGGACTTTTCACGAAACCGTCAATCTTCATGGATATGTTTAACAAGATGACCCAGTTCGGGAAAAATAAGGGCCTTGCAGGCTAATTTACAGGCTTTAAGGCTTCCCGGCATGCAAAACACAATGGTTGTTCCAATAACACCGGCAGTGGCACGGGATAAAAGAGCGGCGGAATCTATCTGTTCAAAACTGAGCTGGGCAAAAAGCGGCCCAAATGCCGTGAGTTCCTTTTTAAAGAACGGACGGACCGCTTCAATGGTAACGTCTTTGTTGCTAATACCGGTACCGCCGGTGACCAGGATGACCTGAGCACCATAATTTCTTATGGTCTCATGAAGGGTTTGGGTTATGGTTTCGGCTTCGTCCGGAACAACCCGATGCAATACAAGGGTGTGTCCTTCCTTTTTAACCCGTTTGCAGATCCACTGGCCGCTTTTATCCTCTGTTATTGACCGTGTGCTGGATACGGTAATAATACCCACATCAAGCTTTTTGGGAGCGGTTGCCTTGTGTTTTTTGAAACCCATTTTATCTCCATACCGGCATTTTCAAAACCAATCTTTGATGAATGCTTTCACGAAACCGTCATTTTCCCTCGATGACAACCTTATCCTCCCCGTCATGCTCTTTTAATAATACATTTACGGTCTCAGATCGACGTGTTTTAACAAATATCCCTACATAATTCGCCTGGATTGGAAGCTCCCTGTGACCCCGATCCACCAGCACGGCAAGTTCTATACGGTCCGGTCTTCCGAAATCTATCAATGCATCCATGGCGGCCCGAGTTGTCCTCCCGGTAAACAAGACATCATCCACTAAAATAATTTGTTTTCCGTCAACCGAAAAGGATATATTCGTGGTTTTAACAACCGGATTGAGACTGATCCGGGTCCAGTCATCCCGATACAGGGTAATGTCCATTTCCCCGGTCGGTACTTCAATGCCTTCGATTTCCTTAATACTGGACTGGATACGTTTTGCCAGATATACACCGCGGGTTTGAATTCCGATAAGGGTTAAGTTCTCCACACCCTTATGCTCCTCAAGAATTTCACGGGTAATCCTTTGCAGCTTGCGATCTATGTCCGCTGAATCTAAAACGATATTTATTATACCCATATTTTCTCCAATATCATAATTAGTTTCCATCCAGAAATTGCCCTTTTCCGCAATCTCTGCGCCTGCCCCGTGAAATGTGGAGCCTATTTCTCTGGGGTCAATCTGCGGAATTACTTGTGCGGCGTACAATTTGTACGCCTCCGCATAATTCCTTGATTTGACTCGGGGCATCCATGCCCCTCGCCCTTACGGGCGGCTATTCAGCCGTCCAATTCTGCTATCCTGCAGAATTGTCCTTGACCTTGCGAAAAATTGCTAATTTCTGCATTGGAAACTTAATTTGTGCCCAATATAGATTTATGGATGGACACTAATTAATGTTTTTTAGATTTTTCAATAAGCCATTCCTCTTGATGCTTTTATCCGATTTTTTACGAAAATTAAGTTTAATTTTTATATCATGAACAAAGCTAAGATCAAGGTTATTATGATATTTCTTTGCAATAGAAATCAAAATCTTATTGAAACGGCCTTGATTTTGCCCCATATCTTTCCTATTGTAAAAATGTTAAGTATCTGCGTTTTTAGATATGATAACCTATTATCATCTTTTTTAATATTTGAATTTTGTGCTTTTTGTAACCAACCCTTTTTCTTTTTTGCCACAAAGCACTAAGACACCAACGAAGAATAACAAAATAAATCCTTTGGGTCTTTGTGACTTTGTGGCAAATATTTGGTCCGTCCGCCTTACGCCGCTTGGCAGGAAGGCGGGCGCGTCCGGTTTAGGCTGTTATAAAATGATCCCCCCCGTTACCGGTATCATATTGGCAGGTGGACAGAACACACGTTTTTCAGGAACAAACAAGGCGTTGATCCGTGTGGCTGGAAGATGTATCCTTGATGGCATATATGACGTCTTTAGCGAGCTTTTTGAGGAAATTATTCTGGTCACCAACGACCCCATTCAATATCTTGAGTGGGATTTAAACTTAGTCACAGACATCTTTCCGATCCGATGCTCGTTAACAGGAATACATGCAGGTCTTTTTTATATGAACACTCCGCATGCATTTTTCATGGCGTGTGATATTCCTTTCCTTAAAAAAGACCTGGTTGAAACCATCCTGGACAATATAGAATCCGGTGTTGACATTGTTATCCCTGAAACTTCAAAGGGCCTTGAACCCCTGTGTTCCGTATATTCAAAAAATTGCCTTAAACCCGTAGAGCAGCAACTTGTCAAGCAACAACTTAAAATCCGGCAAGTTTTTCAAAAGGTTCGCGTTAAAAAACTACCTGAACCTATTTTGCGGAAAGCAGATCCGGATCTGCTTTCTTTTTCCAACATTAACACACCGGAGGATCTGGCCAGGGCCGAACATATTGCAACTTGTACAACAGAGGAGTAACTATGGATATAACCCATATGATCGATACAATTAAAAAACACCCCGATTATCACCGGGCAGGAATGATCCTGTGCCATAACGGGGTGGTGCGCGACACCTCCCGTGACGGTCGAAAAGTATCGGGTCTGACCCTATCGGTTGATCATGAAAAATTGCACCAAGTGATTGAAACCTATAAAAGAAAGCCCGGGATCGTAGAAATCCTCGTTGAAATCGCTGAAAATCGGAATCTGTGCGTGGGCGATGACGTCATGTTGTTGGTTGTTGCCGGGGACATCCGCGAAAATGTGATCACCGTACTGGGTGACACACTCAATGCCATCAAAACAACGGTCACCCAAAAAACAGAATTTTTTGTGTAATTATAGAATGGTATTAGACAGGATTTACAGGATGGGCAGGATGTTAAGTTTGAGAAAACATCCTGATAATACTATATAAAAACGATTGGGAATTAAATCAATATAATCAACTACGCTCCAAAGACCCCCAGATATTGATTGACAAATTGATAGTTTAGATTATCATTGTGTTTATCATGGGTGCATTTTTCAAACCGCCGTTCAAAAGATTCGTCAAGAAACAAACAAGATCTTTCCAACTCGTTATCGAAGATGAAGTTGAAAGAATAATAATCACACCTGATATCGGAGAAACTAAAAAAGGGGATCTAACTGGATTTCGAGTTCATAAGTTTGCTCATAGAAGACAGAAATTTTTAATAGCCTATCGTTCTCAAAATGAGAACATCGTTTTTTATAAAATAGGTCCCCATGAAAATTTTTACCGTGAAC
>Ga0222626_1000551_pt1 | contig 21072 bp, 20 predicted proteins | sample AntAcemetageno91_FD_179862 | JGI IMG/M metagenome (GOLD analysis project Ga0222626, IMG submission 179862) | Saline water microbial communities from Ace Lake, Antarctica - #91 | ecosystem: Environmental > Aquatic > Non-marine Saline and Alkaline > Saline | place: Antarctica: Ace Lake | collected...
AGGAAGGGACCGCCATAGACCACATCCGATGGGGCCAGGAGTCGGATCTTATTATTATTGCCCCGGCCACGGCCAATTTTATCGGAAAGATGGCACACGGTATTGGGGATGATTTCCTCTCCACCTGTGTGCTTGCGGCCACGGCAAAGATTCTTGTCTGTCCTTCCATGAATACCCGTATGTTTGAGAACCCGGCGGTGCAGGAAAATCTCAGTCTGCTTAAGAAACGTGGATTTATTATCATGGAGCCGGGCCAAGGTGCGTTAGCCTGCGGGACAGAGGGCCCTGGCCGGCTGCCTGAACCGGATGAGATCCTCCAGCAGGCCAAGAGGCTGCTATCAAACCAAGACCTCGCAGGCCTGAAGATCTTGATAACGGCCGGGCCTACCACAGAACCGATCGACCCTGTAAGATATATTTCAAATAGGTCATCAGGGAAGATGGGCTACGCCATTGCAAGGGCCGCTGCGCGCAGGGGAGCGGACGTAATCCTTGTGAGCGGTCCCACAGCCCTCACCCCCCCTACCGGCCTCAGCTTCTGCCCGGTAATAACGGCAGAGGATATGCGGACCTCCGTCTTTGAAAACCGGACCGGATGTGATATGATTATAAAGGGTGCGGCGGTTTCCGATTACAGACCCCGGGATTGTGCAGTGCAAAAGATCAAGAAGGGGGCAGAATCACTTTCACTCGAACTAATAAAAAACCCGGACATATTAGCCGAGTTAGGCAGTACAACAGAGGAATTCCCCTCTGTCTTAGTGGGGTTTGCCGCGGAAACAGAGGACCTCATCGTAAATGCCGAAAAAAAACTCAAAGCAAAAAACCTTGATATGATTGTGGCAAACGATGTCTCAAGGAAGGATGCTGGCTTTGACACAGACACCAACCTGGTCAAATTTATCTACAGGGACGGGCATGTTGATGATGCACCCCTGTTGACCAAGGATAAGGTGGCCGATCTTGTCCTGGACAGGGCTAAAGCGATCAGGGAGGCCGGACTTGAAGGTTGAAGAGGAAATCCGAGATATTTTTTCCCATATGAGGGGTTTGCTCGAGGCCTATCAGGATATCGGCCTTGCCCCCCCTCCTCTTTCAACCGATACCCTGCGCTTTTTGAACCCTGATCAATCGAATAATGCCGCCCTGAACATCAAAAGTGCCGGTAAAGCTGCGGATAACGGAGACCAACCGACTCATCCTGCTTCTCTCGAAGGCCTGAGAGAGCATATTGGCAATTGCCAGCGATGTAAGCTACACGAAGGTCGGACCCAGCTGGTCTATGGGGAGGGCTCCCCTGAGGCTAAGCTGGTCTTTGTGGGTGAAGGTCCGGGGTATGATGAGGATCTGGCTGGGAGGCCTTTTGTAGGGAAATCCGGGAAATTGCTGACAAGGATTATTGAAAAGGGAATGGGGCTGACCCGGGAAAAGGTGTACATCTGTAACGTGGTCAAGTGTCATCCCCCTAAAAATCGCGATCCGGAAAGGGATGAAATGGAAGCATGTGCGCCTTTTCTGAGAAAACAGCTCCAAATTATAAACCCCGAGGTAATCTGCTGCCTCGGCCGTGTGGCTTGTCAGGCCCTTCTTGGCCGTGGCTTCAAAATCACCCGTGACAGGGGCAAATGGCGTTCTTACGAGGATATTCCCCTGATGCCTACCTTTCATCCGGCCTATCTATTGAGAAATCCATCTGCAAAGAGGCAGGTTTGGGAGGATGTCAAAATGATCATGCAGAGAATCGGTTTAGAGGTAAAAACAAATGGCTAATATACGATCTACCCTTCTGATCTTCATCCTGTTGGTCTCCTTTTTTTCTCCGGGGTTACCGGTTCTTGGAACATCCGGCATTGCCTTGGCCGGAGATGAGGTAATGATCATTGAACTCGAAGGTCCTATCAATCCCGGTACAGCATTATATGTTATTAGAGGTCTTGAAAAGGCAAAGGACGAGGGGGCTGCGCTGGCCATCATCCGGCTCGATACCCCGGGTGGTTTAGCCTCTTCAATGCGCTCGATTATCAAGGCGATATTAAATTCCCCGGTTCCCGTGGTAGTTTACGTAGGTCCAAGCGGGGCTGGTGCGGCCTCGGCCGGCGTTATGATCACGGTGGCGGGCCATATAGCTGCCATGGCAAAGGGTACAAACATAGGAGCGGCTCATCCGGTGACAGCGGGAGGCAAAGACATACCAACTACCATGTCAGAAAAAGTGGTCAACGACATGGCCGCATATGCAAGGGGGATTGCCGAAAATAAGGGTAGAAACGGCGAATGGGTGGAAAAGGCAATCCGGGAGAGTGTTTCAATAACCGCTGATGAGGCGCATGCAAAAAATGTGGTGGACCTGGTGGTAAAAGATATGGACGACCTGCTTAAGGGTCTGGACGGCAGGGAAATCAATATGCCTGCAGGGAAGGTCACACTCAAGACCTCAAACCTTAAAAAGGTACATTTCAAACCCGGATTCCGGGATAAGGTGCTCAAGACTATAAGTGATCCTAACATAGCGTACATCCTCATGATGATCGGATTAGCTGGGCTTTACTTTGAGCTTTCCCATCCCGGAGCCATCTTTCCGGGTGTTATTGGCGCCATATCTCTTATCCTGGCCTTTTTTTCCTTTCAGACCCTTCCGGTAAACTATGCCGGTCTCATCCTTATTGTCTTGGCCATTATATTTTTTATTGCCGAAGTAAAGGTGGCAAGTTACGGTATCCTTTCAATCGGGGGATTGATTTCCCTTACATTGGGGTCTATTATGCTGTTTGAAGACGTAGGGGTTTCTCTAAAGCTTATGCTGCCAACCATCCTCTTGGTGGGAGGCTTTTTTGTAGTAGTGGCAGGACTGGCGTTCAAGGCTATTCATGGAAGGCCGAAGGGAGGAACTGACGGCCTTCTCGGAGAGATCGGCGTAGTTAAGGAGTTGATCGAGCCTGAAGGTCTGATCTTTGTGCATGGTGAATACTGGCGGGCGATTTCAGAAGAGAGGCTTGAGCCCGGAGAAAAGGCGGAGGTGACAAACGTCGAGGGTCTGATGCTAAATGTCAAAAAGGCGTGACGATTGAAGATTGAATATTGAAGGACTGCAAACAATACAACTCAACTAATTATTAAAGGAGGGAAAGATGTTTTACATATTAGCTATCGTGCTGGTTGTCCTCTTCCTGGCATCGGCCATCAAGATCCTTAAGGAGTATGAGCGGGGCGTGATTTTCCGTCTTGGCCGGATAATCGATACAAAGGGGCCGGGGTTGATTATTCTGATCCCCGTGATCGATAAGATGGTCAAGGTGAGTCTCCGTCTTGTTGCCATGGATGTCCCTTCACAGGATGTTATTACCAGGGATAATGTTTCTGTAAAGGTAAATGCTGTAGTTTACTTCCGTGTTATGGACCCAACCAACGCCACCATCGAGGTAGAGAATTACCTCTTTGCCACCTCGCAATTAGCGCAAACCACATTGCGAAGCGTCTGCGGTCAGGTGGAACTTGACGAGCTTCTCGCAGAAAGGGATAAGATCAACACTCAGCTCCAGAACATCTTAGACAAACACACCGATCCCTGGGGCATAAAGGTTGCTACGGTGGAAGTAAAGCATATTGATCTCCCCCAGGAGATGCAGCGGGCCATGGCCAAGCAGGCAGAAGCAGAGAGGGAACGGAGGGCCAAGGTGATCAATGCCGAGGGTGAATTTCAGGCCGCAGGACGTCTCGCAGAAGCCGCAGGCATCATCCATAAGCATCCGGAGGCACTGCAGTTGAGATACCTGCAAACCATGAGAGAGATATCATCCGAGAGTAATACAACCACGCTGTTCCCTGTCCCGATTGATCTCTTGACACCTTTTATCAAGAAGGAATAAAGAACGCGTCCGTCCAAGGTGCGATGTCCAGATTCACCCGCGACCCGCGGACAGATCACAGGTTTTTGTTGAGTTGTAAGATCAGGTGTGTTAAGGGAAAAATGGAGGTGTACATGGTAGAGCCCCCCTTACTCCTTACGCCTTGTGCCTTACACATAGATCATAAAGAGGAGACGAAATAATGGTAGAAGAAAGCAAAGAAGAGTTGAAGGAAGAGAATAACGAAGAAACCACACCAAAAATGCCTGAGTTCGAGAAGCCTTTAGAAAACATGACGGCCCCGGAACTAAAGGAGATAGCCAAGAAGATCTCCGGACTCACCGGGGTCCATGCAATGAAAAAGACCGACCTTATAGACGTCATCAAGAAATACTATGGCATTGAAGAGGAAGTTCCGGCAAAAGAGAAAAAGAAGAAGGCCGAGAAGCGGACTGCAAGCGTGAAAGAGCTTAAGGCAAAGATTATCCAGCTCAGAGAGAAAAAGGAGGAGGCTCGGGGGACCAAAGACAGGAAGAATGTCGAAATCCTTCGCCGTCGAATCAACCGCTTGAAAAAGCAGACCAGAAAGGTTGCCCAAGGCTAAAACAAACTGCAATCTTGAGCAGGTCTCGGGGAATTTGCCTGGCCCCGGACCTGCTTTTCTTTTTTAAAAATCCCTGATCCGGATAAACCGGAAAAGTATCTAAAGTTTGAAGTGCCTAAAATTGATTTTTTTCATTCGATGTCGGAGTCTTCGCTTACCTGGACGTTCGATGTTCGATGTTCGACGTTCATCTTTTATCTTATGGTAACCACCAAGGGATATAATTAAGGATTGAGGAATTGATAAGAGTCTCATCCAAGACAGTGGCCATAATTCCGGCGGCAGGATCAGGCATCCGAATGGAAAGCAAACGGGCCAAGCAGTTTCTCAGCCTCGACGGGAAGCCTATCCTGGCCCTGACCCTTGAACCCTTTCAGGAAAGCACTGTGGATGCGATTATTTTAGTGGTTCCTTTAGATGATCTGGAGTACTGCAAAAAGGAGATTGTGGAGAGATTTGGCTTCACAAAGGTCAAAAAGATCGTCCCCGGGGGAAAATGGAGGCAGGATTCTGTCAGGTTTGGTCTTGAGGCCACAGAGGGCAAGTATGATCTTGTCTTGATCCATGACGGTGTCCGACCCCTGATCGAAAAAAGACTTATAGAGAGGGTTATCAAAGAAGCAATGGTAAATCGAGCAGTCATAACCGCACTCCCTGCCAAGGAGACAGTAAAAGAGGTCAACGACCTCCGCGATGTGGTGAAGACATACGACAGGAAAAGAGTGTGGATGGTCCAGACTCCTCAGGCCTTCCGTTACCAGGACATCCTAAACGCCCACCACAAGGCCCTGAAGCAAGGGTGGGAAGAGGCCACAGACGACGCTCTTTTGGTCGAAAAATCAGGCATCACGGTCAAGGTGGTGGAAGGATCAGAGAAAAACATAAAGGTAACAACCCCCGATGATCTGGAGTTGGCGCGATTTTTGTTGCGTTCATGAGCGGATATGATCCTTAGAATAGGTACAAGGGCAAGTAAATTGGCCCTCAAACAGAGTGAGTGGGTCAAGGGTAAAATAGAGGCCAGACATCCCGATGTGAATGTTGATCTAATCAGGATCAAGACCATGGGGGATAAAATCCTCGACTCCCCCTTGAGTAAAATCGGCGGCAAAGGTCTATTTGTAAAAGAGATCGAGGATGCGCTCTTAGAAAGAAAGGTAGACCTGGCCGTCCACAGCATGAAAGACGTGCCCGCTGAATTGCCTGATAGGCTCATGCTTTCCACATTTCCCAAACGAGAAAATCCTGCTGACGCGCTTATCTCCATTGGAGGCCAAACCCTTGACCAGCTTCCGCGAGGGGCAAACGTCGGTACAAGCAGTCTCAGAAGGGGAGCACAGTTGCTCCATACCCGTCCTGACCTTAAATTAGTGCCATTGAGAGGGAATGTTGATACCCGTCTTCGAAAACTTGAATCAGGGGATCTCCATGCCATTATCTTAGCTGCTGCCGGACTCAAACGTCTCGGCCTTTCCAGCCGAATCACCCAGAACCTCTCCTTTGACCAGGTTCTGCCTGCTGTGGGACAGGGTGCCCTTGGGATAGAAGTAAGACGAGACGATGAGCAAACCATAAGCCTGCTTCACTTCCTTGACCACAATGCCACAAGACTAACTGTTACCACCGAAAGGGCTTTTTTAAAGGAGCTTGAAGGGGGATGCCAGGTCCCGATTGCCGGTCTTGCCCAATTAGATGAGGACAAACTTAGTTTCGAGGGTATGGTGGCGGAGCTTGATGGTTCCAGCATTTTAAGAGAAGAAATCATCGGAACTAAGGATCAGGCCGAGGAGATCGGGATTGCCCTCGCAAGGAAATTGCTTGATTCCGGAGCAGACAGGATTTTGGAAGAGATTTATGGAAAGGGATTAGGGCAAAAATGAAACAATCATCAATCCAAAAAGGGAAAGTATATCTGGTGGGGGCAGGCCCTGGTGACCCCAGTCTTCTTACTATAAAGGGAAAGGAATGTCTCTGTGAGGCAGATGTGGTCATTTATGACTACTTAGCGAACAGTGCTTTCCTTGAATACGCTAAGGATGAGGCCGAGCTGATATACGTTGGAAAAAAGGCCGGTTCCCACACCATGAGCCAGGCCGAGATCAATGGGTTGATTGTTGACAGGGCGAATCAAGGAGAGATCGTTGTCAGGCTCAAAGGTGGTGACCCATTTATTTTTGGCAGGGGTGGTGAAGAGGCCCAGGACCTGATAAAGGCGGGTGTGGATTTCGAGGTTGTGCCCGGTGTCACGTCGGCCATTTCTGTGCCGGCTTATGCAGGCATCCCGCTTACTCATCGTGATCACACCTCAACAGTTGCATTTGTAACAGGGCATGAAGACCCCCTCAAAGAGAAATCGGATATTGCCTGGGACAAATTGGCAACCGGAGCCGGAACTCTGGTTTTCCTCATGGGAGTGGGGAATCTCCCTAAGATCGCCGAGCATCTGGTGCATCATGGGCGATCTCCGGATACCCCGGTGGCTGTTATCCGAAAAGGAACATCGGCAGAGCAGACAACACTCGTGGGAAATCTGGAAAATATTGCCCGGTTGGCCAAAGAAAACCAGATACGTCCCCCTGCCATAATTGTAGTGGGGGATGTGGTCCGGCTGAGAGAGGAACTGAACTGGTTTGAGACAAAGCCGCTATTCGGAAAACGGATCGTGGTTACCAGGGCCAGGGAACAGGCCAGTCAATTTCTCCGTGCGCTCTCCCTGTTGGGCGCAGAATGCATTGAATTCCCTACCATAGAAGTAATGCCCCCGGACAGCTGGGAATCTCTTGACCGCGCGATCAAGGCGTTGGATGAATATGACTGGTTGCTGTTTACTTCTCTCAATGGTGTGAAGTTTTTCCTCAAGCGGCTTGAATTTTCAGGGAAAGATATACGGGATTTGAAGGGGATAAAGATTGGGGTGATCGGGCCTAAGACAGCCGCTATATGGCATGGGATCGGGATCAAGCCGGACCTGATGCCGGACGAGTATCGGGCTGAAGCGGTTGTGGAATCTTTCCGGGAATTGGGGATCAGCGGTGCAAAAATCCTTATCCCCAGGGCGGTCAAGGCCCGGGAGGTGTTGCCCGAACAGTTACGGCAGGCAGGCGCCCAGGTTGACGTGGTGCATGCCTATCGGACCATAACTCCTGATCACGATACAGGACGGGTAAGGGAGTTGCTAATGGGAGGATCCATAGACATGGTTACCTTCACCAGTTCCTCCACAGTGAGCAATTTTGTAAAAATGTTCCGGGCGGATGGTAATAGGCTCCAGGAATGGATGCGAAATGTGGCCGTTGCCTGTATAGGCCCCATAACCGCAAAGACCGCCAAAGAAAACAACTTTAAAGTGAGTCTGGTGCCACCCAATTACACCATTGAATCACTCACCGAGAGCATTATGCTCTTTTTCAAAGGAACATAACCAGCAACAAGCAACCAGAATCGAGCATTCCCGTTAAAGTCGAGATCTTCGACCAGCATCAATTAAAGCTTATCCATATCCAGAAGGATCGATATATCGCCGTTTTCCATGATCCCGACACCGGCAAAAGATCCGGCCCTGGCTAAGAGTTCACCTAAGGGCATGACCATAAGGGGCATGTTGCCGATTATGGCGTCAACGGCAAACCGCACAGGGGTTTCCCCGGCAGTTGCACCGTTGATGCCCGGGGGTTGCCTGAGCTTTAGAATACGCGTAGGCTTCCTCGTTTGGGCATCTATCCCGAGTCTGTCCCCCAGGTCATAAAAAGCCCCGCTTTGTTCTGAAGATATTGCCTCTGTCCTTTCAATCGATGCTACATTCGATGTGGGGATAGAAAGGGTATACTCCCCCAATTTGAATACGATGGCGTAAATAATGGAAAGAGACAGGGGGAGCCTGATGGTAAATTGCGTCCCTTTCGAGGGCTCTGAGTGGATTGTCATGGAACCGTTCAGGTACCCTATAGCCCGGGCAATAACATCCATCCCTATGCCTCTACCTGCAAGTTGGGTAGTTCCATGGGTAGATGAAAAATCAACACTGAGTATGGCATTAAAGAACTCATCATCGGGCATCCGGGATATCTCTTCATCTGACATGGGTATCTTATTTTTCAGGTATTTTGTAATGGCAGTCCTATCAATACCACGGCCATCGTCACTCACCTTCAGGATAAGGCTATCACCTCTCTTATCCGCTTCTAAGACAATTTTACCCTCCTGATTTTTGCCCCCCTTGACCCGCTCATCCGGGGGTTCAATCCCATGTGCAATAGAATTTCTCAAGAGGTGCATAAAAGGCTCCCTCAGGCGGTCCAAGAGGCCGATATCCACCTCAAGTTCGCCTCCAACAACTTCAAGCCCCACATCCCTATTATATTTTTTGGCCAGATCCCGGATGGTCTTTTCAAACAGGTAAACAAAATCATTTACAGGCATGAGCCTTAGTCGGGCCAACTGAAAGTGCAAACCTTTCAACATTGACATATAGTTGTCAATCCAGATCCTCAGGCCTGTTGATATCTGATCTTGAGAGAGAGGGGGGAGCCTCTTTTCTAACAGCATGATTTCCTGAGAGCGGGCAAGAAGCTCTTCGATCAACGAATAATCTACCCGGATACGATCTATCTTTGAAGGAGAGGAAACAAGACGCACTTCAGGAGTGACGTGCTTCACCAGTTCATCCGGGCTATTAGCCAACCTGGCGGTGATCCTGTCCCATTCTTTCAAATTTTGAGGAGAACGGACATCATCCTTTCCCGCCACCAACACCTTAAGTAGATCTGCCCCGTCAATAAGCAATTGCACTGCATCGCCCGAGGGCTTTATATCACCCCCTTGGAACTGCTTACACCAGTCCTCCATCGAATGGCACAGCCCGGCTATTTTTTCCATATTGAGGGCCTTAGCCATTCCCTTTATAGAGTGAATCTTGCCATGGATTTCGCCCCACAATTGCTGATTTGGCAGATCATTTTCCGCCTTTATCAGAATAATGTCCAATTCATCAAGATACTTACTTGATTCCTGTACGAAGATTTTTTTGTACTTTTCAAGGTCCATAGGCCAGTTTTGACAAGATCTTATAGATTTCTTCGGGCGTAATCAGCTCTACGGTACGCCCTTCCTTGGTAAAGACGGTCCGGCTTCCATTATTGTTCTCAATCCATGTTATCCCGATGATTTTATCTGAAATCAGACCCAGTTTCCTCTGGCCCCATTTCAAGAGAATAATATAAGGGTTTCCGTTGAGGAGAGATCTTTCTCCTCCCATTAAGCTCCCGACATCAACGACGTCAAACAGATCTCCCCTGAAATAGATCACCCCTCTGTAACATGGAGGGGCAAGGGGGACAGGGGTGACTTGTATATCGTCCGCGATACGGTAAATATACTCTATCTCAATTCCCAAGCATTTCTCTGCGGCCTCAAAGATAAAACATTCCATATCTTAATCCCTACGAAGTCTGAATCGCCGCTGGGTCTCCATCATCTTATCTGACAGGACATTCAATGACTTCATAGCGGTGACGATCTCCCTTATCTCCTCTTTTTGATTCTTCGTTCCAATGGTAGTCTTCTGTGTCGACATAAAGTTCTCCTGGGCAAGCCGCGAAAGTTCATGGAACTGGCTAAGCAAACCCCTCATCGCTTTTGCCTGCTTCCTCGTCACATCTTCCACCTCTTTTACCTCAGTGGAGATATCCTTAACCCCGGAAAGCATACCACCAAATGTGTCCACGATGCCGTGAATGATTTCACGCCCTTTCACAATATGCTCTTCACTCTTTCTGAGGGACGTTAGAACAGCCTTATTGTCTTCAAAGATATCATCCACAATCCTCCTTATCTCCTGTGAAGACTGTTTAGAGTTCTCTGCCATGCTCCTTATTTCGTTGGCCACAAGGGCAAATCCTTTTCCCATTTCCCCGGCCCTCGTGGCCTCGATGGAGGCGTTGAGGGAAAGGAGGTCGGTCTTCTGGGAGAGTTCCTCCATAACCCTCATCACCATCTTTATTTTTTCCACCTTGTTTGACAACCGGTATATCGGTTCTGCGTTCTCGACCATTTTTTTGAGGACATCCTCCAAGTAGCTCAAGGTCTCGCGGGCATTGGCCCCGCCTGTTTCGGTCTTAACCAACGCATCATTAGCCTTAGAAGCCGTTTGGGCTGACTGCCTCGCTGCCTCATCCATCTCCTCTAAGCTCTTATCTATGATAAGGAATGTCTTCTGAACAATAAGGGTTTGTGCTTCTGAACCTTTGGCGATTGCCAGGGCGGATTTATCAATTTCCTGGCTGTTGGCCAAGACTTTGTCTATCAGGCCGCCAAGATTTCCTCCGGTTTCCTGTATCTGTGAAGAAACCCCCTTTATCTCCGAAATAATATCCCTCAGGTCACTTACCATCATGGCAAAGACCTCTTCAAGGTCGCGGATTTCGTCCTGAGATAGAATGGGGATCTCCTTTGAGAGATCCCCATGGCTGATCTCCTTTGCAACACTGCTCAGGCTGTTCAACCTCCTCACAATGGATCTTGAAAAAATGCCGCCTAAAATAATTCCGGAGGCTAAGGCAAATGCAGCGGAGACAGCTAAGGCCGTGACAAAGTTATCGGTTATCTGCTGGGCAGTACCCACAACCACCATGACAATCAAAAGCAGGGCCAGAAAGCTCAGAATCAGCTTGTTTTTTATGCTTGTTCTATTCATTGGTCTGTCTCCTCCATGGCAACGATCCAGCCGACAACATCTCCCTTAATTCTTAGAAGTGACGCCGTTAATCGTATTTCTTGAGACTTGGCAGTTACGTTAATGCTGATTTTTCTCAGCCTCGGATTTCGGGCAACACCTTTTAATGCATCAATCAGCGGAGATCTTCCTTCTTTTGGGAGCAGAGATGTAACAGGTTCATTTAGAATATTTTCAAGGGTCTTGTTTGCGATCTCAAGGGCCTGCGAATTCGCACTCATAATCCTTGCGTCCTTATCAACCACTACTATGCCGAACCCCATACTTTCAATAATCGCCCTTTGGAAGTTCATTTCGTCGACTAACTCTGCCGTAACCCGCCTGGGATATAGAGTGCCGGGCTCAATGATACTTTTGTTCTCCTCGGGAGATACGTCCTGATTTTCAATCCGATCCATGAGTGCATTGAGATGGTCTTCCATCTGTTCCAAAGGCCCTTTTGCAAAGCAGTAATCAGCATCAATATTAATAACCTCCTCCTGCTGCTCCATAATTGTCCCTGATATAGCTATAATGGGGAAAGGGGAGTTGGAAAATTTCTGGCGGGCAATTTTGATCAACTGAAGTCCATTTATCTTGGGCATTATTAAATCAGTAAAGAGGATATCAAAGGGTCCATGCTCAAATTTCGCTACACCCTCCTTCCCATCATAGGCTTTGATAACCTCGTATCCCCTTTTTTCAAGGAGTTCTGTAAGAAATTCCACAAAGAAGAAATCGTTATCTACAACCAAGGCCCTTTTTGACATCTGTTTCACCCCCTCAATCAATACAAACCCTGCGCACTTCACCGATATCTGTCAATCCTAAAAAAACCTTACTGATGCCATCCTGTTTCAGGGTAGTCATCCCGTCTCCTACACCTTGTAAAAAGATTTCATCTGTGATTGCCTCATTTTTGATCAGTTTTTTTATCGCGGGAGTACCTTCCAATAGCTCATGGATTGCCCTTCTCCCTTTGTAGCCGGTTCCCGAACATGCATCACATCCCGATGGACGATAAAGAACAAGTTTTGGGCTGTATTCAATATTAGCAGACTGAAACGCCTCTTTTCCGTATTCGGCGGCAAGGGCTTCAAACTCTTCCAGTGAGGGGTGATACTCCTTCCGGCAATTGGAGCACAACTTCCTGATCAATCTCTGCGCCAATACACCCAAAAGGGCATCTGAAAAATTGAGCGGATTTAGTCCCATGTCCAAAAGCCTGGTTACAGTCTCCGGGGCGCTATTGGTGTGGAGGGTGGACAAAACGAGATGGCCTGTAAGTGATGCCTCAATTCCGATAGAGGCGGTCTCATTGTCGCGCATCTCGCCTATCATAATTATATCTGGGTCGGCCCTCAAAAAGGAACGCATAACCCTCGCGAAATCAAGACCTATCTTCGGTTTTACTTCCACCTGCCTGAGCCCAGCCTGTGTAATCTCCACAGGGTCTTCCGCCGTCCATATCTTCACTCCAGGATTGTTGATATATCCTAATGCGCAGTGCAGGGTAGTTGTTTTCCCCGACCCTGTCGGGCCCACAGCCAATATGAGCCCATAAGGCTGAGCAAGAATCCTCTTCATGACCTGCAAATTCCGTTCGCTCAACCCCATTTCATCTAATTTTAAGGCCCCGGACGCAGCCAAGAGCCTCAACACTGCATCCTCATGCCCGCCTGCTGTAGGTAATGTTGCCAATCTAAGGTCAAGGGGCGGTATCCCTTTGCGCCTGAACTTGATCTTACCATCCTGAGGAAGACGTCTTTCGGCAATATCTATATTTGCCATTATCTTGAGTCTCGAAAGAATACCTCTCGCCATGGAGTTGGGAACCTGCATATACTCCTGGCACACTCCATCTAAACGGAAGCGGATCGTGGTCTTGTTGGTAATCGGCGAAGGCTCAACATGTATATCGGATGCGTTCTTTCTAAGGGCAGTTATAATAGCCTGATCCACAAGTCTTACCACCTGACTTGAGGTCTCATCGATTTCCTCAGTCATCACTATCTCTTCTTTCTCTTCCTCTTCTTCAAAAGAGATATCCGGGATCATGTCTAACTCTGCAATCATATCCTGGGTCGCTTCTTCCGTCTTTTTCTCGAAAAAGCGCGAGATGAACTTTGCTATATCCTCTTTAATCCCGACACAAAAATTTATCTTCTTGGTTTTTGTGAGCCCCTTAATCAATCCCGTCTTCCTGAGATCCCATGGATCATCGATAAGTATATCTACACCATCTTTCCCCCAACTCAAGGGTACCCAGAGATCGTGCAGCAAAAAAGGTTTCTTCAAGTTGCCTATGAGTTCAACGGGAACCGGTACCTTGGGATCGAATTCTTTGAAAGGGCATCCGTAAAAAACCGAGAGAGACTTCCCGATATCCTCCTTTTTCAATCTAAATTGTTGAGTGAGGATGAACTCAACGCTTTCCTTTGTGCTTTTGGAGGCAGACAGCGCCTTCCGCAACTGCTCAGGGGTTACTAAACCCTTATGAATTAGGTAATCATATCTTGAAGCGGGAGTTGATTTTGAAATTATCTGGTCGATCTTCTGTTTGATATGCTTATTTTTAGGATCAATTTCCGCGGTGGCTTTATAAACATCAAGAGCCAGATCCTGATAGCCCTCCTTTTCCATTTCTAAGCCGAGGTAAAGCCTGAGTTCAGACAGTCTTCCACTGCTCAATTTGTATTGTTTGGTCATCTCTTCTATACGTGTTATCATTTTGGCAGGTGAATTCGTTTTTGAAAGGCATGCCACAAGTCCGGGGATAATCTTTGCTGGATCGCATCCAGTTGTAAACAGTTTTCCGTATTCCGCAACAGCTTCTACCGTTAGCCCAAGTTCTTTTAATGATGTAGCTTTATCCAAGATCGTATCGCTATCATTAGTATCTGGCAGCCGTTTCTCTATGTTAGAAGCTATCTTTGAAGAAATCATACAATCACCTTCCCGGGCATAATCCTTCTCCCCATGCTTCTTTAAGTTTCCCTTCTTATTGCCGGCGGTTTTCTAACCGCTGATTAACCTTACTAACGTGGATTCAGGAAAATAGTCAATGATATTAAGGCAACCATAACCCTGGTGGATATTGAACATCCTGTCAAGATCCAGACCGAGGGCCTTGCAAAGGATAACCCTGTTGACCGCTCCATGGGCTGCAATGACGATGTCATTGCCCTTTTGTTCAGCACGAATACGCTCAAAAACGGTTTCGATTCTCTCAGACAGATCAGCAATAGACTCTCCCTCCCCTGGGGCCTTGTAGTTAATCAGGTCTTTCTCCCGTTTCTGAAGCTCTTCAGGGAAATTACGTCGAATCTCCGACAGGGTCAGGCCTTCCCAATCACCAAAATCCATTTCCCGGAGTTCGGGCAAGAAATAAAGAGGCACATCATGATAGCGTGCTATCAAACGTGCTCCGGTTACAGAACGCTTAAGATCGCTCGAGTAAATCGCCTTAGGCTCAGTCAAACTAAGACGCTCTGCCATCTGCTTCATCTGGAGGACCCCTATCTCGGTCAGATCCACATCGGTCTGGCCATATACAGGGAAATTTTCATAGCCCTTCACCTGACCATGTCTTAGAAGATAAACCCTGTTGTCTCTTTCCATACAGACCTCGTTAAGTGCTTGACGATTTTATCATAATATTAGATCATAGATATTAGGTATTTTGATGTCAACAAATTTGAGGCCTACAACTACCTGATGACAAACTCTCAAAAAGATTGTTTCGGCATTTTAGACAGGGTCTTTCCCAAGGGAACAGAAGGATTGAGAGAAATAGTGCCCGCATGTTTTGAATGTCCCGACAAGAAGCCCTGCCTGCAGACCGCGCTAAAAACCGAGGAAGGCTTTCAGCTCAGGAACGAGGTTCTCGACCGTTCTCCTGCTAACGGCTTTTTAGGCAACCTCAGGCGGTGGTCTGAAAGAAAGGAACTTAGCAGGCTAAGTAAACTACACAGAGGTGAAAAAAAGTGACTACGGAAATAGTCTGTCCCTTCTGCCATTTCTCAAAGAAAATCCCTGAAAAAATGATACCCGTCAGAGCAAAATGGGCCATCTGTCCCCGCTGCAACCAGAAGTTTGAAATCCCACTTTTGGACAAGGAAACCCGTCCCTTTGATGAAAAAGAGAGTTCAAACAGAGGTCAGTATGAAGCCGGCCAGGAATTTGAGGAAGAACCCATCAGGGATAGCGCCCCGTGGGAAAATCGTTCTGAAACAGGCTTTGCGAAGGGAACTTATCGTACCTTTAAAGCGGTGCTTTTTTCTCCCACCACCTTTTTCAGGGGATTGACCTTTAACAATGGGATCAGAGAGCCGTTGGCCTTTGGCCTCCTAATTGGCGCCGTGGGAAATATGTTCGGGATTTTTTGGCCTGTCTTAATGATGTCCGGGGGCCTGTTCCCCTTTGGTGATGCTATCCTTGGCCATTTAACTGTGGGTCTGATCTTTCTGGTTATGGTAGTGGCCATTCCTGTCTGCGTAACACTCAGTATGTTTATCTACAGCGCTATTCTACACCTGTTGCTCATGATTGTAAGGGGCGGGAAGAATAGATTCGAAGCTACTTTCAGGGTAGTGGCATATTCCCAGGCTGCCCAGGCATGGGATCTGATACCTGTTGTTGGCAGCTGGATAGGAGGTATCTGGCAGCTGATTGTCCAGGTAATAGGGCTTCGGGAAATGCATAATATCTCCTATCTCAGGGTTTTCATGGCATTCCTGCTGCCGGTCGGCATCCTCTTTCTCCTAACAATGATGGCCCTGGTTCCTCTGCTCATCTATCTGGGATAGCTAAAAAGTTTTTTCCAACAATTTTAATTTTTGATCTTTAGATTCTTCCTGGCTGAAGCAATAATTTGAATTGCTGAAGCCAAGCCTTTCCACTTGATTAAATCCGGTTTACCGGCTATTTAGTGCTTGACAGAAAAACGCTGCTTTTTTTGATTTTGTTGAACACCGCTTTTCAAGAAATATCTTATACCGCTCCAAAAGCTGTACTGAAGGTGTTCAGGAAGAAAGGAGAATGAAATTATGGCGCTGTATTTGCTGCTTTGTTTTGTCGGATTTGTGATGCTTTATTTTGGAGCGGAATGGCTTGTGAAAGGATCATCGAGTCTTGCACGAAGCCTTGGTGTAACACCGATTGTTATCGGTTTGACAGTGGTTGCATTCGGGACTTCCGCCCCCGAACTGGTTGTGAGTGTCATTTCCTCTATTAAAGGTAAAAGCATGATTGCGGTGGGAAATGTAGTTGGGAGCAATATCTGTAACATCGCGCTTGTTCTCGGCATGGCAGCCGTATTTCAACCTATTACGTGTGATCGGTCGGTTATCAAACGAGACATACCGATTATGCTTGGCATATCCATATACCTCCTGGTGCTTTCCCTTAACTCAGAACTGGGGAGGCTTGAGGGGGCCACCCTTTTTGCGGGGATCATCCTCTATACTTTTTTTAACTATTATACTGCTAAGAAGGAATCCAAAATGGCATCGGTCGGGGCGGGCATGGCCACTGAAGGTGCTTTGGGGAATCCCGGGGGAAGTCCTTTGGATAGCCCGGGGGACTTGGAAGATATCGAATATATTACCTCCAGACAAAAGCAGATTGCCTTTACCGTGGTGGGGATTATAGGTGTTGTAGCCGGCGCTCAGCTTGTCGTCGAAACTGCTGTAGAAATTATGACAGTACTGGGTGTAAGTGAAAAGTTTATTGGTTTGACCATTGTAGCCTTTGGAACGTCACTTCCGGAATTGGCTACTTCTGTTGTCGCAGCTATAAGAAAGGAGATGGATATCAGTATTGGCAACCTGGTGGGGAGCAACGTCTTCAACATCCTCAGCGTACTCGGAGCAGCGTCCCTGATAAGGCCGATTCCCATACCGGGAGGCTTTTTTGGAAGCGGGTTGGTGATCGATTACCTTGTTATGATCCTGACCAGCTTTTTGCCGTGGGTGATGATGAGAAAGACCAACACTATTACGCGAATAGATGGCATTATTCTCCTATCCTGTTATGCCGGATACATAGCCTATCTTATATTGAAGGCATAGTGCCCCTTAGGTTCCTAAAACAACGTTAGAAACCTGGGATGGTTTAACATAAAGATGAAAAACAAGAAAGTAGAAGAAATCGTTCTTCCCTATAAGGAAGGTATACCGCCCAATCCTTCGGTTGGTATTGATGATAAGATTATTCACGCAATTCAGTTGATGGTGGATAATAACCTTAAGAATATCGCCGTTGTCCTGAACGCGCGTCCTATTGGCAGGGTTTGTCTTGAAGATGCCCTTAATTGATTTTGGCATAAGAAATGCTGGATCTTTCGCTTTCCTGGACTCAAACACGCTCTTTCCTACAAAATCAGACTCGGGATGGAAAAGAAAAACCCCGTTTTTATCAATGAGCCACGCATACCCTGTTTTTCCCGATCGGATGTTCGTTAAGAAAGGCGCCAAAAACCATGACACATAGGTATTAAAAAGGAGTAGCCTCGGGGGATCCCCGGGTAGCTCTACTCCTAATGCAACACTTATTCCGGATTTTTTTGTCTGTGGCTGCGAGACCCAGACAGTATCGCTGCCGAGGTCTTTTTCAATCAAAGATGCGACACTATGGGCTATGACTAATTGTTCTTCATTAAACTGCTCGACCACTGATTCCCTCATCGACCTGGCAGACCACACCCCTAACCACACGCCTCCGGTTAAGAAAACAATGGAAACTAGTACCTCGACTCATAAATTCTGTTGTTGATTTTGGCAATTTGGGTTATTCATGTACTGGTATTTAGCCGTGAGTTATTCAGATTATGAAAGCCTTGAATTGATCTAACGCCATGTGTGCTTTTGCTATCTGGCGCTCTTTAATGGAAGCACTTATGATGCTGTTGATATAATCCTTTTTATCAACAAACAAATCATGAAGCTTTTTCCAGACCTTAGTGTGAACTTTTTTGTAGTATGTTTTGGCGATGTTAGACATTAGAAGCAGTTGTTTTGTTAGAAATTTGATGTCCATCTGTTTACTTTCGATGAGAAGCAGCTTATTGAACCGGGTAATGGCTTTTTCATGTAACCCTTCTCCTGTATATGTCCATGTGAATGGGTGAGAGAAGTATACGTTCCAAGTTTCAATAAACTCTTCTATGGTGTCCTGCAACAGCTGTACTGATTCAAATGATTGATGCTTCAGACATTTTTTGTTGAGTATGCCAAACCATATCTCAATCATATTCAGCCAGGAACCATGAAAAGGAGTGAAGTGGATTACAATCCGTTTGTTTTCCTTCTGGAGCCACTGGCGACGTTCACGACCGGTTCTGAGGGGATCATAGGATACATTGCTTAATTCTGCAACGGTTTTACAAAGCTCATCATTGAAATGGGTGTTTAGGTTGTCCATGATGTAATGAAGCGGAGCATCTGAAGGTAGCGTATTAACGTGTTCTTTGAAAACTCGAGCTAATGTTTGCGTATTGTGATTTGGGGTGCATCTACCGAAGACTTTGCCTGTTTTAGGATTTAGAAAGGCCATTAGATCTATGGTCCCATTACGCCTATATTCAAATTCTTCGTAGTTGGGTTTGTTGGGTACCGCGGGCAATTCCGGGGCCAGCGTGGATTTGGCTTGAAGAGCCGTGCATTCATCAAAGTTAAACAGGTACTCTGGTGGGTTGAGACAGAGGTTAACAATATGTTCCATTTTTGGAAAGAAGACAGGGTCGGTAATAGCCAAAAAATATTTATGCAAATGAGGTCGTAGGCCATGGCTTTTCAAAATGCGTTGAATAGTTGAATGACTCATAGAACAGCCGATGATTTCGCTGTGTTCTTTCAGATAATTTTCCGCCCATCTCAATGACCAAGAGTTACACCCAGGCAGAGGAGAAACCTGGCAATAAAAGGCAATGGTCTTTAATTGTGTCTTCTCATTATAAACTGGAGGACGTCCGCTTCTCTTTTGATCGCATAACTCGGCACCGGTTTTTGATCGCATTATCCATTTACGAACGGTAGTGATGTGTCGGTTAGTGAACCATGCAATGGTTCCTAAATTGACCTCCCTGTGAACAAGCGATAACATTTCAGCTCGTTCCTGTATTTGTCGAATTCCGGCAGACTGGCATTTAGCCTTTGAAGCATGATTGTCAGGAAGCAGTTCATCTACCGTATCAATTATCATAGTTTTGAGTTTTTTTTAAATCCTCCACGAGAGCAGGAAGGGATTTTGATATTGTGGGTAATCCCAATTTGTTCATGTGTAATCGCACGGAACGATCAGGCAGACTTAGACCACATCTTTCGTTGACCTGTTCTGATATAACACGACTTGTGGTCGGCCTCTTTGTTACTGCATTAGCAGCAAACTGTTGAACCAATTCAGCCTTAATTTCGGATGAAAAAAGATAGTCTGTCTTTTGGCCTTTGCGTTTGTCAATAAGCGCATAGACGTCTCCTTCATCCAGAGCTTGAGTCATTCTGGATGTATGAATGGCTGAATAGCTGAGCAGTTCTGCGGCTTTTTTGATTGTGATGAGTCCGTTGTTGACCATAGTAAATACAATAGCTTTTACCTGCAACTTATTCTTAGCTGGAACCGTCAGTGTCCTGTCTGGCATGCCAAAGTCTGCAATAACCTTATCATGTTCCAGAAAAGCTGAAGGTTTCCCTGGAACCACTACCCCAGGAGGCAAAAATGCTGATACTTTTCTCCGGCTATCTTCAAAGGCTGTAATGCCACCCCTCAGAACTCTATTAATGAGAGATTTCAATGTATCTTGTGGTATATTCAATAATTCTGCAGTAGCCCGGCGATGAGATCCCAGCAAGAATAGGGCAAAGGCAAGAATGCGTTTAACAACTTTTTCTCCGAGGATCTTATTGGCTTTACCCAAACGCTTTTCAGATAACTCTGAATGAAACTCGAGATGATGGTAATTCAACATGATTAATACCCCCTTATTTATCACCCACTATTGTCGGCCATACATCCTGTTAATGGCTGATTATAAGGGTTTTTAAGGAGGTTGTCAAGCATTTTCTGGGTGATTTATTAATCATCTATCTTGCATCCTAAATTACCAATCGGCGTTGCGGAACTTATGGGTCGAGGTACTAGTTATGGTTTTTGCTTATATTTTAAGGGCTTTTTTGATGAAGCGGAGAGGCATCTCTTGAAAGGGAGTGTTTTTTCTGAAAAAATTGATTATTTTCCGATGGCTGGTCTGGCAAGCTGGTTTCTGGGCGAGACCTACTTTGAAACTGGAGAACATATAAAATCTCGCCAATATTATAACAAGACAAAATTAGCCTCTGAACATCTGGGAGGTTATCCTTCTCGTATCATGTTAGGCAAAGCAGGTTTAACGAGGGCAAAAGTGATGAATAATGAGAAGGATATTGATTTACGGTTGTTGTACGGCTATGAGGCAGAGAATAAGATAAAACTTCATGAAGGCTTGATGGCAAGATATATTGGTGAGACCCTATTGAATATCGATGATCAGCACGTGTCTGAAGCGGAGGCATGGATCAACAAAGCCGTCGAAGCTGACAAAAGAAATGGAATGATGTGGCATTTAGCACGGGATTATGCCTTCGCTGCTGAACTTTTTAGACGAAAGGGAAACGAATCAAAAGCCAAAAAAAACCTGAGCAATGCTATAGAGATTTTCAAAGAATGCGGTGCTGATGGATGGGTGGAGAAATACGAGAAAGAATTAGCTGCACTTTCATGACAAAATTCCTATATCTTGTGGTTCTTATTGATCAAGCAAAAGTGAAGTTTTCCTATATAACCCCAGCATTGCCACTGCCCTCAGAATGGCAGAGGGTTACGTCTGGTAGTCCAAACCTGTTGAATGTCTGAAAAGCTGCTCTTTTTTTGATTTTCAC
>Ga0222626_1000557_pt1 | contig 20937 bp, 17 predicted proteins | sample AntAcemetageno91_FD_179862 | JGI IMG/M metagenome (GOLD analysis project Ga0222626, IMG submission 179862) | Saline water microbial communities from Ace Lake, Antarctica - #91 | ecosystem: Environmental > Aquatic > Non-marine Saline and Alkaline > Saline | place: Antarctica: Ace Lake | collected...
GTACCCAGCATGACACGAAGGCAAAACTTTAATAGAATACCACGACACATCGGGCAAGGCAATCTGCTTTCCATCCAAAATCGAAATGAATTCCCTTGACCCTGCTCTCCTTTTTGCCATATATTCATGGTGAAAGAGAGGCAAAACAAGATATTAATATAAACAATAGCGGCTTAAAAGGGAGGTTCAAAATGGATGCTTTTTTAGAAGACGGGCCCAAAAACCCGCTTAAGATTCAGGACAATACTTTCAGGGACGGCCATCAGTCTTTATTAGCCACAAGGATGAGGACCGAGGACATGATCCCCATTGCCGAGAAGATGGACACCGTGGGGTTCTGGGCCATGGAGGTATGGGGAGGGGCAACCTTTGACACCATGCACCGTTTTTTGGGAGAAGATCCCTTTGAACGGATACGGACCTTGAAAAAGTATATTAAAAACACACCCTTTTCCATGCTCCTGAGGGGACAGAATGTTGTAGGGTATCGGAATTACGCGGATGATGTGGCTAAGTTGTTCGTGGATAAGTCGTGTGAGGCCGGTATGGATGTCTTTCGAGTCTTCGATGCTCTCAATGATTTCCGCAATTTTCAGACTGTTGTGGAGCGGATCAAGGCCAATGGCAAACACTTCCAGGGCACCATCTGCTACTCGCTGACCGAAAGACGTATGGGTGGGGATGTGTTTAACTTAGAATATTATATAAACAAGGGGAAAGAGATCCAGGAGATGGGGGCCGACACCCTCTGTCTGAAGGATATGGCAGGTATCATGGCTCCATTTGATATTGCCAAACTCATTACGGCCCTCAAGAAAGTGATCACCATCCCGATTCATCTCCACACCCACTATACAAGCGGCATGGCCTCAATGATCTATTTAGAAGCCATAAAGGCCGGGGTGGATATCGTGGATACCTGTCTGGCCCCCTTTGCGCTGAGGACTTCACAGCCCGCCATTGAGCCCATAGTTGCAACTCTTTATCAGACCACCAGGGATACGGGATTCGATCTGAGCCTCCTGCTGGAATTAGGGGATTATATAGAGAGCATCGCACCCAAGTACCGGGACTATCTGGCAAAGAATAAGATGTCAGTGATAGATACAGGGGTCCTGGCCCATCAGGTACCCGGCGGTATGATCTCCAATCTGGTGAGCCAGCTTACCGAGGCAAAGGCCTTGGACAGGTTAGCGGAGGTTTATAAAGATGTAGCGGTGACCAGGAAGGAATTGGGCATGCCCCCTCTCGTTACACCCACCAGCCAGATCGTAGGGGTTCAGGCCGTGCTCAACGTGCTGTTTGGCAGATACAAGATGGTTACAAACGAGGTCAAGGACCTGGCCTATGGCCTATATGGAAAGACCCCTGTACCGATAGACCCGGAGGTCCGGAAAAAAATACTGAAAGGGTATAAGCGTGGTGAAACCCCGGTAACCGGCCGCGCCGCCGATTATTTAGAGCCTGAATTAGAAGAAGATAGAAAGAAGATAGGAGACTTGGCTAAAGACGATTTTGACCTGCTCATCTATGCCTTATATCCAACCTCGGGAGAACAGTTCCTCAAATGGAAGTATGGTTTGGAAGAGAGACCACCCGCGGTCAAGCCAAAGACATTGGAGGATATCCGGAAAGAGGATGAGGCAATAGCCGCAGCAATAGAGCAGGTGTGTAAGACAATGTGACCATAGTCGATTGGCAGCAAAGGAGAACGATTGTTTGTAACGCTTGAAGGGATAGAGGGGTGCGGAAAGTCTACCCAGGCGAGACGGCTTGTGGATCGACTTGAGGGGACAGGAGTTCCATCCATCCTTACCTTAGAGCCGGGGGGTACTCCGATCGGGAAGGAGATCCGGCGTATCCTTCTGGACTCTAAAAATCAGGAGCTCTCACCTTTATCGGAACTATTGCTCTATGAGGCGGACAGGGCGTTGCACATGGAAATGGTGATCAAACCGGCCCTTGTAAGGAAAAAATGGGTTGTGTGTGACCGTTTTTTTGATGCAACGACTGCCTACCAGGGTTATGCCCGGGGGCAGGACAGTGGGCTTATCAAATTGCTCAATGAAAAGGCCTCTCTTGGCATCCGACCAGACATTACATTTCTGATTGATTGCCCCGTAGAGGTAGGGCTGGAACGAGCCCTGAAACGAAATACAATCATGCAACAGGATGGTCAGGACCGGTTTGAAAAGGAAGAGATGAATTTTCACGCGGCTGTGCGGGCAGGGTATCTCTCTATCGCAAAAAATGAACCTGCACGATTCGTGGTGGTAGATGGCACCCTTGGGGAGAATGAGTTAGAAGAGAGAATATTCTCGCACTTTAAACTTTAGGCACTTACATTATCCTATGCTTTTTTCAGAGATAATAGGCCAGGAAAAGGCCAAACGGTTTTTGAAACGTGTCATATCTGAGGAAAGGATTCCCCATGCCTATCTTTTTACAGGGATCTCGGGGATAGGGAAAACAAGCATGGCTAAGGCCTTGACAATGGCCCTGAATTGCCATGAGCCAACAGATTTTGATGGTTGCGGCCAGTGTCCCTCCTGTCGTCAGTTATTGGGGGGGAACTTTCCGGATTTCATACACATCAAGCCGGATGGTCAAAATATAAAAATTGAGCAGATTCGAGAGTTAAACCGTAGACTCAGCTTTGCCCCGGTGTCAGCCAAGTACAGGGTTTGCGTGCTTCAGCAGGCCGAGGCAATGACCGGTGAGGCAGCCAATTCCTTTCTTAAGACATTGGAAGAGCCTCCTCCCGGCAATATCCTGATCCTTAATGCGAGAGAGCCGCTCGATTTGTTACCCACAATCGTATCCCGCTGCCAAAGGATCCCTTTTCAGCCTCTGCCCGTTCAGGCGATGACTGATTGGCTTGTCAAGGAAAAGGATATAGATAGGCAAAGGGCGACAATCGCAGCAAAGGGAGCTTCCGGTAGTTTAGGAAGCGCCCTCAGGATGTGCGAGGACGTTTTTATAAAAATGAGGGAGGAGTGGCTCTCAGTGCTCTTGAAATTACCTCGGTTTTCAAAGGGAGAGGCTCTGGAAATGGCCTTTGAATCGGCAGGCAGAAATAAGAGGGGGGGGACAGGCAGCTTTGACACCGAGGAACCTGGCCTGTTGGAGATGCTCGCCGTCTGGGGGTGCTGGTACAGGGATCTTCTGTTAGTGAAAGTTGGAGGACCTGCACACCTGATTATTAATGTGGATTTGTTAGATAAGTTTAAAAACCTCGCTGGAAACTTTAGGAGAGCCAATCTGATAGAGAGTCTTTTTGTGGTGAACCAGACCATAAAGGATCTGCGCAGGATGCGCAATGCCGCATTGGTAATGGAATATGCGGTCCTTAGACTCCAGAGACTTTCAGGGATTGTCGATTGATGATTGTTGATTGAACAGCGGATGATTAGTACCTTAATAAATAATTTTGAATTCCTCAATTCCTAAATTCGCAATTCCGGCTTCGCCGGCTTAGGTATACCTACAACTTATAGGGAGAATAAATCATGTCTGTTTCGAAAAAAATCAGTGCGGCCATCGAAAGATCTTCCTGGATCAGAAAAATGTTTGAAGAAGGCGCCAATAGAAAGGCGAAGTACGGGGCGGATAATGTCTTTGACTTCAGCTTAGGAAACCCTAACTTAGAACCTCCTGTCAAGCTTAATCAGGTCCTTGAAGATTTGATCAGAGATTCCACTCCGGGGCAACACGCCTATATGCCAAATGCCGGTTTTGTTGAAACCAGACAGGCCGTTGCCAACTATCTCAACACCTTTAACAGGGATAAATTTTCACCGGACGAAATAGTGATGACTGTGGGGGCCGGGGGTGGCCTCAATGTAGTCTTGAAGACGATCCTTAACCCTGGAGAAGAGGTTATCATCCCGAAGCCATATTTTGTGGAATATAACTTCTATCTTGATAACCATCAGGGGGTCCCAAAGCTTGTGAATACAAAATCCGATTTTTCATTCGATTTTGGTGCTATTGAGGAGGCTATGACAAAAAAGACAAGGGCAGTTCTGATTAATTCCCCAAATAACCCCACCGGTAAGGTCTACGGGGAGGATGAGTTGAAAGAACTGGCAAGTCTCATGACTCATTACAGCGGAAAGTTTGGGCAGCCCATATACCTAATATCTGACGAGCCTTACCGCAAAATTGTCTATGACGGTGTGGTGGTCCCGGCTGTCTTTGATACGTATAATGAGAGCTTTGTGGTGACATCATTTTCAAAAGATCTCTCACTTCCTGGTGAAAGGATTGGCTATGCCGCGGCCCATCCGGACATTTCAGATAAAAAAATGATCTTAGCCGGCATGGTCCTCTGTAATCGGGTACTTGGCTATGTCAATGCCCCTGCCCTTATGCAAAGGGCTATTGCCCGTTTATTGGAGGATAGCGTGGACATTTCCCTGTATAAGCAAAAGAGAGACAGGCTTTGCCAGGCGCTTCTATCTTTTGGTTACGAATTAATGAAACCGGAGGGGGCCTTTTACCTGTTCCCGAAAACCCCGTTGGAAGACGACGTTGCTTTTGTAGGAGCGCTTCAGGATGAGAATATTCTCACTGTCCCCGGGAGCGGTTTCGGCGGCCCGGGACACTTCAGGATTGCCTATTGCGTATCGGACCAAGTTATCGAAAAGGCGCTTCCAGGGTTTGAAAAGATCATTAAGAAATATTGACGCCCATGTAAAAAGTCCTTTTTACATGGATTCAGGAATTCAGGAATTGCGAATTTGTAACCGTTCACAGTTAACCTCTGAACCCTGAACGTTTGAACCCGTGAACGCTTATGGAGAAGAAACCATGTATTCGAAAACCCTTTCACTCAGGTTCCCAAAAAAAGTTGTTGACGAGCCGGTAGCAGTTAACCTTGTAAAGAAGTTTGACCTCTCTTTTAATATACTTAAGGCTACCATCTATCCCAGGAAAGAAGGTCTGATGGTACTTCAACTGAGTGGTCACCGAAAAAACTTCCAAAGGGGTGTTCGCTACCTGAAAAGCATTGGGATCAAGGTAGAGAGTATCGGCCAGGACATCAAGCGGAATGAAAAAAAATGCTTTCAGTGCGGAGCCTGCACTGCTGTTTGTCCGACAGGGGCCCTTTATATCAAGAGACCGGATATGGAGGTGATTTTTGACAAGGAACGGTGCAGTGCGTGTGAATGGTGTGTGCCGGCATGCCCGGCACGTGCCATGGAGGTGAAATTTGACAAGAGCCTCCTTAATTGATACGCCGATTTCCCTAACCAGGATAAACCGGAGAAGTGCCTAAAATACCTATTTATCCCGCTTGTAGCGGGGAAGTAAGTCCCGCAAGGCGGGATGACTGACGTTATCTGTCAAGGTCTTGTCTGAGCTTTTCCAGTGCCTGGTCTGGGATCTATTCAGGCGTTGTCGGATCGATACATCCCGGACCTCTTCGCAAGAGTCTATCAATAAAGGGAGGTCATTGTTGTAAAATGATAGCCATGCCAACGGCTTAGGCAGATTTCCGCCAACCCCTTTCTTTACTCCCAAATTGGTTAGAAACCGATTTGATCTATTAGGTCCTGGCTAAGGCAATATTTTTTTTGATCTCTTATACGACCGTGGCTATGTAAGGCGTATCACCACGTTTCTATGGCCTGGATTTTTTGGGATATGCCAAGATATCTCACCGTGATCCAGATAATCAAGTAATTCAACCATCCCCACCCCTTTATATATAAGAATCCTTGCAATGCTATAAAAAATCTTGTATCAAAAATATCATGGAAAAGATTCTGGCAGGTTGGATTGGGTTTACGGATATACGGGCATCCAAAGGCTCTGAAAAGGATGGTTTTGGCCCCATCGGTCAGGCGGTCAAGGCGAGGGAATTCGATGAAATTTGCCTCATCAGCGATCTGGCCCCTGGGGAGACAGACCACTATATCCAATGGCTCCGTTCCTTCACAGAAACAAAGATCGTCCTTCGTATCGAAAAACTGACCGGTCCTACCCGATTCGGCGAGATCTATGAAGCGGCTTCCAGGGTGGTAACGGACATCCGATCCCGTAACGGAAAAGAGGCATCCCTGACCTTTCATCTCAGCCCGGGAACGCCGGCCATGGCGGCTGTCTGGATCATCCTGGCCAAAACGCGTTTCCCTGCAGAATTGATTGAATCCTCTCCTAAAGAGGGTGTAAAGACCGCCTCCATCCCCTTTGATATTTCAGCCGAATTCCTCCCCGACCTCCTGCGGCATCAGGACAGCCGGCTTGAACGTCTTGCCGTGGGCGCACCCCCTGAAGCTCCGGAATTTTCGCATCTTATCCATCGAAGCAACGTCATGAAAAGGGTCATCTTAAAGGCCCAACGTGTGGCGCCTCGCACCGTTTCGGTACTCATTGAGGGAGAATCAGGGACGGGAAAAGAACTCCTTGCCAGGGCCATACATGAGGCAAGCCCTCGCCGTGAAGGGCCATTTATACCTGTAAACTGTGGTGCAATTCCTGATGCCCTATTGGAATCAGAATTCTTTGGTTATGAAAAAGGTGCTTTTACAGGTGCGGATAGACAAAAAATAGGATATTTTGAGGCTGCCGATGGGGGCACCCTTTTCCTGGATGAGATCGGTGAACTACCTGCTCCTGCACAGGTAAAACTTTTGAGAGCGCTTCAGGAAAAAGAGATCAATCGACTCGGGTCAACCCAGCCGGTCAATTTTGATACCAGAATCATTGCTGCAACCAACCGGGATTTAGTAGGTGAAATAACGGAAAACAGGTTCAGAGAAGACCTTTTCTACAGGATTGCCGTGGCAATTATCAAATTACCGCCTTTAAGGGAGCGGGCCGGAGATGTCGGTCTGATAATTGACGCACTCATCAAACAGATAGATACTGATAGTGAAAATGAATCTGGATATAAACATAAGAAAATTTCTGCCGGAGCTAAGAATCTTATGCTTCAATATGAATGGCCGGGAAATGTGCGGGAACTCCAAAACACCCTGATGAGAGCCGCAATCTGGTCAACAGGCCCAACTATAAGCCTTGAAGATATTAAGGAGGCCATGATTCCAATCTCCTTTTCCCGGGAAGACAGTCTTCTTGACATGCCCATTCAGGAGGGCGTTAACCTAACGGAACTTATGGGTAAATTAGCTAAACATTATCTAAGAAGAGCCTTAGATGAAGCTAATGGCAACAAGACAAAAGCAGCCCGACTGGTAGGATTGCCGAACTACCAGACATTCACGAACTGGATGCAAAAGTACAAGCTAACCTGATACCTGGCACGACTATTGCTCAATACCCGGGTATGAACGGAATTATCATGAAATCTGTGAACTTTGAATTTCTTCGGGATAAATGGCCGGAACTCGCAAGCCTTGGGGGATTCGCTGAACAGTATGCCTGGCAGGATCCTGAGAGCACCCTTGTCAAGCTTCGGTCCTATATCGAATCCATGATTCATAGATTTTATGGTGAGAACAATATACCGACACCAGTTCCGGACTCTTTATTCGAACTGCTAAATGGAGATGATTTTAAAAAAGCTATTCCAGCAGTAGTCCTGAATGCATTCCACAACATCCGTCTGGCAGGTAACAAGGCCGCTCATGGTGAATTCAGCCCTCGATTCAATGTAAGGGATCTTCTAAAAGAGTCTTTCCATCTTGGTTGCTGGTTCTTCATAATTAATGGAGGAAAACAGAATATTTGCCCCTCCTACACTCAGCCTGAAAAGCCTTCCAATGTGCTTGAAAAGGCTGAAGCACTAAAAGAACAAAAGCGATTAATTCAGGGAGAGCTTGCAGCAAAAGAGATAGAGATGCAGACGCTGCTTGATCAGCTTGAAACGGCCAGATCTCAAACCCATGCAACACAAAAGAAGGTGGAAGAACTTGAAGTCCTTCTCCATACAGGTAAGGTCGTTGCCGATGTGCTTGGTTTTGATGAGGCTGCAACTCGCAAGCGGTTAATTGATACCGGATTGGCTTCCGTAGGATGGGACGTTGGGATCAATGGAACTGAGACACAGGAGGTTACTCAGGAAGAACAGGTCTTGCACCAACCCACTGAAACAGGAACAGGTTATGCGGATTATGTACTTTGGGACGATAACGGTTTGCCATTGGCTGTTGTGGAGGCAAAAAAAACATCAAAGAAGGCGGAAATCGGTCAGGAGCAGGCCAGGCTATATGCTGACGGCCTGGAGAAGATGCATGGACAACGGCCGATAATCTTTTATACTAACGGCTTTGATATCTTCATATGGGACGATGCCCAGGGTTATCCCCCCAGACAAATCTATGGCTTTTATTCCAAGGACAGCCTTCAATACCTTATGTTTCAAAGGGAAAACAAGCTTCCGTTGGATCAATTCTCACCAAAGATTGAAATCGTTGATCGGATGTATCAGATAGAGGCTATCAAGAGGGTAAATGAAAAGTATACCAATAAACATCGCAAGGCATTACTGGTCCAGGCTACAGGGACCGGAAAAACCCGAGTGGCAATCGCCCTTACCGAACTCTTATATCGCGCTCATTGGATCATGCGGGTCCTTTTTTTATGCGACCGAAAAGAACTTAGGAAGCAGGCAAAAAACGCATTTAACGACTTCCTTAACGAACCCATGACTGTGGTCTCCGCCGGTACAGCCAAAGACAGGGACAAACGAATCTATCTGGCCACCTACCCTGCCATGAATAAAATCTACCAGACCTTTGATACCGGTTTTTTTGATCTGATCATCGCCGACGAATCACATCGCAGTATCTATAATAGATATCGTGATATGTTTCGTTATTTTGATTGCCATCAAATCGGTCTTACCGCAACCCCGGTGGACTTCATCGCCAGAAACACATTCCGCATATTTGACTGCGAGGACAGGACACCAACGGCCTATTATTCTCTGGATAACGCGGTTGAAGAGAATTACCTCGTTCCCTTTGAAGTTTATGAACATACAACCAAGTTCCTGAGAGAAGGGATAAAATACAAGGATCTCACAAAGGAACAGATCAAGCAACTCGAAGAAAATGGTGAAGACCCGGAACTTTTCAACTACGAAAACCAGCATGTTGACAAACAGATCTTCAACCGTGATACCAACAGGGCTATCCTGCGCAATCTGATGGAAAACGGAATCAGGGAGGAGACCGGACAGTATCCCGGGAAATCAATTATCTTTGCCCGTAATCATAATCACGCGGTTCTGCTTGCCGAGGTATTCAACGAACTATACCCTCAATACGGTGGTAAATTCTGCAGGGTCATCGACAATTACGATCCACGCGCTGAACAATTGATAGATGATCTCAAGGCCGATAAAGAAAGTTATCCCATGATTGCCATTTCGGTTGACATGCTGGACACGGGTATCGATATCCCTGAAATAGTGAATCTTGTTTTTGCAAAACCCATAAGGTCCGTTGTCAAATTTGAGCAGATGATCGGAAGGGGCACGAGACTCTGTCCTGATCTATTCGGTCCTGGAAAAGACAAGACCCAGTTCAGGATATTTGATCACTGGGGTAATTTCGAATTTTTTGAAAAACATTACAAGAAAGCTGAGCCGGGGGTTTCCAAATCCCTGATGGAGCAGCTATTTGAAGCAAGATTGGATTTGTGCCGAACGGCCCTGAATCAAGGAGAACTCGAAATTTTTAATCTACTGGTCCCTTTGATCGGGCAGGATATTGAAAGTCTTTCCGAGGACACTATAAGTGTCAGGGAAAAATGGCGTGAAAAACGATCCATGACGCGGATTGAAACGCTGCAGCAATTCTCACCCACAACAGAGCAGACACTCAGACTGCAAATAGCACCGCTCATGAAATGGGTAAACATACAAGGTTATGTGGATGCATACCGTTTCGATCTTCTCATAGCCAATATGCAGATTGAGATATTAAGAAAATCCGGTCGCTTTTTGGATCTAAAGGACAAGATGCTTGATTGGATCAGTCGTCTTCAAATGCACCTGAACCCGGTCCGGGAGAAAGCTGAAGCCATAAGTCTGGTAAAAGAAAACCATTTCTGGGAAACAGTTTCAGTAGAAGCGCTTGAAAACATCCGCAAGGAACTCAGGGGGGTAATGAAATATACCGACAAGGTAATCTATGAGCCCGACCCACCCAAACATATTGATATTCAGGACCCGGATATAGAATATAAACGGATACCACCAACCCTTAAGTTCTCTGATATGCCCGGCTTCAGAAAGAAAGTACAGGAGGTGTTGCTCAAACTGTTTGATGAAAATGAGACGCTGCAGAAAATCAAGGCCGGCAAACCTGTTTCAAATACAGACCTAATGGCCTTGACATCTCTTGTACTCACCCAGAATCCGAGCGTGGATCAGGATGTGTTGAAAGAATTTTTCAAAACAGCTGCACCCCTTGATTATGCCATCCGGAGTATCATAGGCATGGACGCAGATGTGGTAAATGAGCGGTTTGTTGAATTTATTACGGCTCACCCGGCCCTGACTTCCTCACAGATCAGTTTTCTTAATCTCCTGAAAAACCACATAAGCCGATACGGCTCCATAGAAATAGAGCAACTGTATGAACCACCGTTCACAACATTGCATAGCAACGGGCTGGATGGGGTATTCATTGATGAAAATATAGTAGAAGAGTTGATCAGAATCATTGATACTTTCCGGCCAAAGGCCATCATGCTAAAGGAAAGGCCCTATGACATCCACAGATAACTATCCCCAATATCCAGATCGGCCTGAGTCCCGTCGACTGGAATTCAAGGAGCCCATCCCTGGGCGAGCAACTGGCCCGCACAGAAGAAAATGGAGAAATATAACCAGATGATAACAGGTGAATTACGAAATCAAGTAGACAAACTATGGACCGAATTCTGGACCGGCGGCATTACCAATCCCCTCATGGTCATTGAGCAGATCTCATTTCTCATGTTCGCCCGCTTGCTGGATATCCGGGAAACACGTGAGGAGAAGAAATCACGGCGGACAAAGAAACCCTTTAAAAGAATCTTTCCAGAAAACAAACAGGATCTGAGATGGTCCCACTTTAATAAAATGACCCCCGCGGATAAAATGCTGGTGCATGTTCGCGACAAGGTATTCCCCCATTTTAAAGAAGTAGTCCTGAACGGCGGTACATTGGGTGAATTCATGAAGGATGCACAGCTATTAATTCAGCGGCCAAGTCTGTTGGTATCGGCCGTTAATATGATTGATAAATTGCCATTAGCGGAAGCAGATACCAAGGGAGATCTCTATGAGTATGTACTCAGCAAACTGACCACCGCAGGCATAAACGGCCAGTTCCGGACTCCCCGCCACATTATCAGAAAGATGGTTGAGATCATAGATCCCGGACCGGAAGATATTGTGGGGGACCCGGCCTGCGGAACAGCAGGATTTCTTATATCCGCCATGGAATACCTGATGGAGAAATATACATCTCCAAAAGCCGTCATAAAAGATGATGACGGGAGCATACATTATACCGGTGATAAACTGGTCCCATACATGGATCATATCCAGAAGCATATGTTCAAAGGCTTTGATTTTGACGTGACCATGCTGCGCATCGCCGCTATGAACCTGCTCCTTCATGGCATTAACGCGCCGGATATCCATTACCAGGATACTTTGAGTAACGGCTTTTCAGATAAATACCCGGAATTTGCCAAAGAACATTTCAATGTCATCCTGGCCAATCCACCCTTCAAGGGCAGTCTTGACTATGAGGATGTTCATTCCTCACTTCTGAGCAAGGTCAAAACCAAGAAGACCGAACTCCTTTTCGTGACCCTGATTTTGCGGATGCTCAAGATGGGCGGCCGCTCAGCCACAATTGTGCCGGACGGTGTCCTTTTCGGCTCTTCAAAAGCTCACCTGGCCCTCAGAAAGATACTTGTGGATGAAAACCAGCTTGAAGCGGTTATCTCCCTGCCTCCGGGCGTGTTCAGGCCCTATGCTGGTGTTTCCACTGGCATTATTGTTTTCACCAAGGGTGGTCGGACTGATAACGTTTTTTATTACGACGTTCAAGCTGATGGCTTTTCCCTTGACGACAAGCGGGACCCGCAACCGGACATAGACGACCTGCCGGACATGCTGGAGCAATGGCGAAAGCGCGACGCGGCAAAGAACACCAACCGGACTAAAAACCATTTTTTCGTGGATGCCGAGGAGATCCGGAAATACAAGTATGATCTCTCTATTAACCGCTACAAGGAAGTGGTGTATGAGGAAGAGGAGTATGACCCGCCCAACGAGATTCTGGACCGGATGGTGGAACTGGAAAAGAATATCATGGCAGATATGGAAGGACTGCGGGAGATGCTGGGATGATAAAATCTGGATGGGGCAAAGCTAGATTAGGCGAGGTCGTCAAATTTATTGGAGGATCACAACCTCCTAAAAGTTCCTTTATTGGTGAGGAAAGAGATGGATATATTCGACTGCTTCAAATAAGGGATTACAAAACAGACTCATATAAAAGCTATATACAAAGAGATCAAGCGAGGCGATTTTGCTCTAAGGATGACATCATGATAGGGCGGTATGGGCCACCTATATTTCAGATTCTTAGAGGTCTTGAGGGTGCATATAATGTTGCTCTCCTGAAAGCTGAACCTTCACCTAAAGTAACAAAAGATTATCTATATTATTTCCTTAAACAAAGGACTCTATTCAATTTTATTGAAAGACTTTCGCAAAGAACTGCAGGACAAAGTGGCGTCGATATGGATGGTCTCAAAAACTATCCAATATTAATTCCCCCTCTTTCCCAGCAGAAACTCATTTCGGCCATTCTGGACAAGGCTGACGCTATCCGCCGGAAACGGAAGGAAGCCATCAAACTCTACGACGAGTTCCTCCGCGCCACCTTCCTCGATATGTTCGGCGATCCCATCATCAACTCCAAAAAGTGGGAGAAAAGACGCCTTGGGGATCTGACCATTAAGATAGGAAGTGGTGCAACACCCAGAGGAGGGAAAAGCGCTTACGTAGCTCAAGGGATTTCTCTGATTCGAAGTCTTAATATTCACGATGATAAATTTATGTACAAAGAGTTAGCTCACATTACAGACAAACAAGCTGATGGGCTTTCCAGTGTAGTAGTTGAAGACTCAGATGTTTTGTTAAATATAACTGGGGCGTCAGTTTGCAGATGTGCAATAGTACCGGATGATGTTTTACCTGCTAGAGTCAACCAACATGTTTGTATTATTAGATCTAAGAAAACTATACTTAACTCACAATATTTACTTCATTGCTTAATTTCAAAAAATTATAGACAAAAACTACTCTCTATTGCTGGTGCAGGAGGCGCTACTCGTGAAGCGCTAACAAAGCAACAAGTTGAGCACATAGAAATTCCTGTGCCTCCATTGGAGCTTCAGAATAAATACACTTCAATTAAGAATAGTATGCTCAACATCAAGAATAAACACTCGATTTTTTTTGAGCGACCTCTTTTCAAATCACTGGCCCAACGAGCCTTTCGAGGAGAACTATAATGGGAATCACCGCAATCACCATTGAAAACTTCAAGGGCATCCGAGATCCTATCAGGATAGAATTCAAACCTATTACGCTCCTCTTTGGCCCCAATAGCGCTGGTAAAAGCACCATCGTGCAAGCACTGCATTACGCTTTTGAAATATTTGATCGGAATAATCTTGATCCAGGAGCGACCTCAATAGGCGGCAAATCAGTAGACTTGGGCGGATTTGAGACTTTATTATATAATCATGACCTTTCCAGATCAGTTCACTTGAAGCTTGAGTTGGATCTTACTAATGAGGATTTGCCACAATATTTTGAGGGATATGAGGATGTTGGAACAGACCGGTTTTCATATGAAAATATCTGGGCTATTCCTGCCCGGGTGAATAAAGCTTGCGTTGAGGTTATTATTAAATGGAGTTCTCAAATAGGAGCTCCATTATTAAACAGCTATAAAGTAAGCATCAATGATGAAAATTTAGCACAGGTGGAAACTTCAGAAGATGGCAAACAGGTTTTTTTAACTAAGATCAATCCCTTCAATCCGGTATTTCTGGAAGACATTTCACCTGATCAAGCTCGCGAGATTGTTAGACGAGTCCTGTTTGAAAAGGAATCAAGCGATGAGGAATTTGAAAAATTAGGCCCGATTTTTCCAGCCTTGATAACAAATTTCAACATTGATAAGGGTTTTGCAGGATTGACGGATCCTATCGGGATCATGGCCAAAGGCACTGCATTACCTGCATTTGGAAAACCACTGGAATTCCAGAGAGGAGTATGGACTGAAGAGATCGATATTCTATCCCAAGGAAACTTCGCTATGTGTATGAGTTCCCTTATTGTAGGTCCTGGAGAATTGATTCGAGACGATTTGCATAGGCTATCCTATATCGGGCCGATAAGGGAAATCCCTCCCAGAAATTTTTCACCTGAAAAATCTCCCGACCCATCACGATGGTCATCAGGCGCTATGGGATGGGATATATTGCATAGAGCTGATACTGTGTTTATTGATAGGTTGAATCAATGGCTGACTCACCAAAACCGATTTAATTGTGGATATCGGATTGAAGTCAATAAATTTCGTGAAATAGATATTGATGATCCTGTTATGTTGCTAATGGCAGAAGGTATTGGTCTCGAAGAAATGGAGATGATTCAAAGCCGCACAAATGAGATTCCTGTTAAAAGCAGAGTTTCGATCCGTGAAGAATCAACCGGAATCAAATTGATGCCTCAGGATATCGGAGTTGGAATTTCACAATCACTTCCTGTTATTGTTGCCGCTTTATATTTAAAAGAAGGGATTCTTGCGATAGAACAGCCGGAGCTTCATATCCACCCAAGGCTTCAAATTGCTATGGGCGATCTTTTTATATCACAAATCCAAGAGAAAGCGCTTTGCTTTTTATTGGAGACCCACAGTGAACACTTGATGCTAAGATTCCTTCGGCGGATTCGTGAGACTCATGAAAAGGAACTTCCTCCAGGTAAGATTCCTTTGCAACCAGAACAGTTGGCAGTCTATTTTATTGAACAAAGCCCGGAAGGAATTAGGGCTACTCCGATCAGGATTAGTCAAGAAGGCGAGTTCATCGACAGGTGGCCCCATGGTTTTTTTGGGGAACGGATGGAGGAGCTTTTCTAACGATGATATACGAATTTGCTCTGGAACCCGAGTTCGTAGCGCGATGGTGTGAAAGAAAAGAGTATTTATTTTTCAAAGAAAAATTTGGTCTACGTTCTCGTCGAATTATTTCCACTTACCCGAAAAAATGGAAAAAATTTGTTTGGGACGCATTTAAAAGTGGCCCATCAGCAAATAACCAGAATGCTCAAATGCGGATGACTGAACTGGTTCAATTTCTTTGGCAGAACTCCATCAAAAGACCGAGCACTTTTCCGGAAATTATGATTTGGTTGGAGAGGGCAGAGGCTGAACATGCAGAACGTCCTTTCCATGCTATCCTGGCAACAGATAACCCACGGAATAAATCATTTGTAATACCTGCCAATGATATTATTGAAAATGAGCATGAGTTATGGGAAATTCCCGATTCTGATTCAACACCAAGGAACCCAGCAGAAATTTCGGAGACTTTATCGCCGCTGATCCGACTTTGCCACCACGCACTTCTTGTTGACCCATATTTTGATCCAAATAAAGATAGGTTTTGCCAGACACTAAAGGCTATTCTAAACAAATGTAAGGGGAATGTTTGCGGAACAGAGCACCTCAATATTGAACTCCATACCTCGATTGACCGATTTTTCAGAAACTGGGATCGAGGTAAAAATCGGGATTCCGTGTCGGAGAACAACGTTTATGCGAATTTTGTTCTGGATTGCAAAAATAGAATCCCCGGTTTAGTTCCCGAAGGAATTCAACTCAAGATAGTCGTATGGAAACAAAGAGACAATGGCGAAAAACTCCATAATCGATATCTCCTCACAGACATGTTTGGGGTTATGTTTGGGACGGGTTCGGATGCGGCAAGTAACCCGGATTCGATTGAGTCTGATGATATTGTCCTATTGGAAGAAGGGCAATATCTAAACCGCTATAAGCAATACTCCTCTACTACTCCGGCTTTCGATCTTGTCGGTAAGCCATTTGAAATAACCGGCCGAAAAGTGTGATTCCCATTCTCTATTTTTTTCTCAATAACCCAAAACTATTAGCAACATAAGTTATGCAAGCATAAAAATATTTATGTTTGTGGAATCAATTAGTCCTATCATATCTTTATACACAGATTTAACGATTACCTGCCTAATGGCATAACTGCATGAAATGCGGAATTAAAATGTGTTTCATGTATTTTGGACGATTAACTCCAATCTTAATTTGTTTATGGCACGGAGCTTGCTCTATTACGGATAAGAAAGCTTGGAAATCTATTAAGAAGGGAGAATATCATGAGCAAAAAATCAGGAAGGAAAGTTTATCATGTGACACACAACTCGGATAAAGGGTGGAAGGTCAAAAGGAAAGGGGCATCTCGCGCTTCGGATTATTTTGAAAAGAAGAGTGATGCGGTTGGGCGAGGGAAAGAATTGGCCAAGGGCGGTGGAGAAGGTCAAATCAAGATCCACAAGAAAGACGGGACATTTCAGACTGAACATACCTATAAGAATGACCCGTTTCCTCCGAAAGGTTAAAGGAGGACGTAAAATGTCCAACCGATTCCAGATACTCTCACTCGATGGCGGCGGTATTAAAGGTATTTTTTCGGCGGCAGTGCTTACGCATCTTGAGGAGGATCTTAACCTCGATATCACTGAGCATTTTGATTTGATTACCGGCACATCCACGGGGGGAATCATTGCCCTTGGGCTGGGGATGGGAATGCGCCCCCGGAAAATCTTGCGGTTCTATGTGGATAAAGGCCCGGAGATTTTTGCCAATGGTCTGATCGCTTCACAAAGACGTTTATGGAGGAACAAACATAGCTCTGAGGGACTGGAAAAGGGACTAAAGGAATGTTTTGGCGATACCCTTTTAGGCGCTTGTCGGAAACGTCTTGTTATTCCCTCTTATAACATTGGTGAAGATGATGTCTATCTCTTTAAAACACCTCATCATGAACGCCTTACAAGGGATTACAAGGTTCCTGTGTGGAAGGTCGCCATGGCAACCTCGGCTGCCCCGACCTACTTTCCATCATTCAGAAGCGTTGATCATATCCGCCTGGTAGACGGTGGCGTATGGGCCAATAATCCTGCGATGGTTGGTATTGTTGAGGCGGTAAGCATGCTCAATGTTCCTCTTGAATCCATTCGGGTATTCAGCCTGGGCACAACCAGTGATATCAAGGGACGGTCAAAGAGGCTGGATCATGGAGGATTGCTGCAATGGGCATTTGAGGCGGTGGACGTGATTATGCGGGGCCAGAGTATCGGCGCACACACCCAGGCTATGCATCTACTCGGTCCTGAGAAAGTACTGCGCCTTGATCCCAAGGTGCCGGATGGCCTGTTCGCAATTGACCGGATAAAGGAGGAGGAATTACTTGGTAAAGCTGCCCATGAGAGCAGGCATATAGCGCCTTTTTTCAAGAACAGATTCACCGGCCATATCGCAGATGAATTCAAACCTTTTCATCAGGTATAAAAGGAGACTTCCAGATATTAATTCAAGATAGAAAAAATCAATTCGGCAGGATACTTGGCTACATCGCGGATTCACTTGATATTTCAGAAGCGTGTTTTAAGGAGGCAGAGGAGAGATATCAGGCTGTGGGTAAATGGCTGGAGCGGGACGACTCCATCGTCGAAGCATATAACCCTGTCATCTATACCCAGGGCTCTTTTCGACTTGGCACGGTTATCAAACCTATTAGCGACGAGGAAAAATACGACATTGATCTCGTCTGCGAATTGGACCTTACCAAGATGGAGGTCAGTCAGAAACAGTTAAAGAATCTGGTAGGCTTTGAAATCAAATCCTATGTCCGTGCCAACAATATGAAGAATCCGGCGGAGGAATCAAGAAGATGCTGGACCCTTAATTATGCCGATGGGACCCAGTTCCATATGGATATCCTGCCATGCATTCCGGACAGCGATGCCTTTAAAATGATACTCCAATCTAGGGGCATCCCCGGTAGCATATCCAACCATGCTATTGCCATAACAGATAATACCTTGCCAAATTATGCCAATGTTGCTGAAGACTGGCTGAGAAGCAATCCAAAGGGGTATGCTGAATGGTTTAAAGAGCGTATGAAGATCCAGTTTGAAGCCACGCGGTTGATTATGGCTGAAGCAATCAGGGCGAAAGCGGAAGATGTACCTGAATACAAGGTCAAGACAACTCTCCAGCGCGCCATTCAGCTTCTTAAACGTCATCGTGACATCATGTTTGAACAGGACCCTGATGATAAGCCTATCTCCATGATTATTACAACACTTTCGGCTCACGCCTATTATAATGAGGCCGAACTGTGCGATGCCCTATATTCCATCATCAACGGTATGCCGGATCATATCCTAACGAAAAACGGTTTCCCATGGATTCCCAACCCGGTGAATCCCGACGAGAATTTTGCGGATAAATGGAAGGAAAAACCAAAAAAGGCACTAAATTTTTCAAAATGGCTTGTCCAGGTTGAAGAAGACCTTGCATCGGCCATTAATAAGGTTGGGATTCATGAGGTGGCGGAGAGATTAAAACCGGCATTCGGAGATCGCGCAGTGAACGAAGCCCTAAAGAGAATGGGTGATGAATTCCGTTCAAAGCGGGAGTCGGGCGTCCTCAGTATGGCCGCGGGGACAGGGATGCTTGGCAATGAAGGCACCACATCAGTCAGAGATCACACGTTCTATGGCGACTAAGATCGGGAACAAAAAGATCAATCTTTCCATTCAGTTACTCCATATGAAAAAGCTATTTCCCCATTCTCATGTCCATATTCAACGTAATTGCCTGGTTTGGCAAGGTGATTTGATGCCAACGGTACTTAGTCAAGCATACACAGTCAGGTTGAGCTATAAGCTTGTTAAGTCCCCTCAAGTCAATGTCCTGAAACCTGAATTGATTATGCCAGAAGGCAAAAGGCTCCCTCATACCTATTCTGGGAAGCGCCTTTGTCTGTATTATCCCGGCATAGGTGATTGGCGGGGGATACGCTTCTTGCTGAAACGATCGTTCCCTGGATTTCTGAATGGCTTTATTACTATGAAATTTGGCTTGTCACCGGAGAGTGGTATGGCGGAGGGATACACCCGCGAAGAAAAAATGAGTCTTAATGATTTCCCCGACAATCCTTGGAAAGTGTTTTGAGGATAAAAGACAAGATCTCGAAGTCACTTTTATTAGCCTTGCGATATACACCAGCAACCACAACTAAAACAGATGTTGTGATAAGAGCTTAATACATGAAATCAGGTTTTTTGCATTACCTTTATTTACTTTGAGGCCAATGGGATCTCGATGAATGATATTTAGAAGTCCGGAAAGGGGTTTAGAAGAAGAAAGGGCAGAGGCTGCCCTCCATGGCGGCCTGAACGTTGAATCCTGAAGCAGGGAACGCCTACAGGAAAGACTATAGCCCTGTTTTAGCCGTCAATTCCTTTGTTTTGAGGAGCCCTGGGGGACGCTGGTGCTTTTGTTGCTTTCTTAGACCCTGGTCAAACAACAGCAATAACGGTTTCACTGGGCAGGCAGGATTTACCCCGCCATGCGCGGGGCACCGCATAGCGGCATCTTCGACAGGCATGGATGATCAGGAAGTTCTTTCACCGGAGAGGATGTCCGTGATATTATTTGTTACAAGTATCAACCCGGATCTGATCTTCCGCCTGCTTCCGCTCTGTCATGAAATCACTGGAAACACCTGGCGCATCAAACCAGTCATCCCAGGATTGACCCGCCGGCGCAATAATTCGCTTGCGGCCGATTGCAGTGATTTCAACATCCTTGACCGATTCCGGAAAGGCAACCTGCTTGGGAAGACGAACCGCCTGACTTCGATTGCTTTTAAAAAGCCTGGTTTTGACAGAAGACATCACGATACCTCCAGAAAAGGATTCATCTGTTTTGGTGATTCAAGATTTTAGCCGTCAATTCCTTGGTCTTTACCACGTTCATATTAAGCCCCAGTTCTTTCCTGCCAAACCCCATGGCCAGACCTAAGATCTGTGTCAGGTAAAGGACCGGCAGTTTAAAACTGGTACCATACTCCGATTCGATGCTTTTCTGATTTCCGTCATACATGACCGAGCAAAAGGGACACACGAGGCAGAGGGCGTCTGCACCTGCATCTCTCAGGGATTCCAGCTTTTCTTTTGTTACAGACAGGGCCACGTTTTCATCCACAGGAAGCACAGGCCCCCCGCAGCACTTATTTTTAACGGAGTAATCAACGACCTCAGCCCCGGTCAGCGCCACTAAGGTATCAAGAGAATTAGGATCTTCAACATCGTCGAAATGATCATGGACCTCTGAGGGTTTGAGATAATGGCATCCGTAATGGCTGGCAATTTTTAGGTCACTCAGATCTTTTTGAAAATGGGCCTTGATTTTCTCCTCCCCAACCTCTTCAAACAAGACTCTGGCAAAGTGCCTCACCCTTGGACTGCTTTTGTATTCAAGTCCCACTGCGGATAGGCGTTCGTTGATTTGCTCTCTTCTCCTTTCATCCAAAGAGAGATGGTGTGCTACCTCTGCCAATGCGGATGTGCAGGAACTGCACAGGGCGCATATATCCAGACCCCTCTCCTGGGCCAGGCAGAGGTTGTAGGCAGATAGAAGCTCCGAAGAATCTATGTCACCGGCTTTTATGGGGAATCCGCAGCACATAAACTTTTCAATGTCTACCAGTTCGATCCCTAATTTCTCTGCCACTTTCCTGGCGGAAAGCTCGTAGTTTCTCGCCCTTGCAGGGATGGTACAACCCAAAAAGAGTGCATATTTCATCAAAACAGCTCCTTTATCGCGTCACAGG
>Ga0222626_1000560_pt1 | contig 20879 bp, 20 predicted proteins | sample AntAcemetageno91_FD_179862 | JGI IMG/M metagenome (GOLD analysis project Ga0222626, IMG submission 179862) | Saline water microbial communities from Ace Lake, Antarctica - #91 | ecosystem: Environmental > Aquatic > Non-marine Saline and Alkaline > Saline | place: Antarctica: Ace Lake | collected...
ATTGTTTGACCTGGACGATATCGGCATATCGCAGGCATGAAGACAATGCGCCTGTGTGCTGACTGTATGGTGGACGGCTGGATATCTTCTTTATAACACAGGGACGCGGAAGGGCAATATGGAAAAGGGGGATTAAAGATGACAATCTATCTTTAATCCCCCTTTGTAATCGTGCAGGAATGCCTCTTATCTCAGGCAAATGCTGAGAAGGTTGCAATCAATAGCCCTGCAGCAAACACGACCATTCCCAACCCCGCACCTCCACAGGTAGCCAGGATGGGAGTTATTCCTAACAGAAGAAATCCAAACGTGAATCTTGCTTCTCTTGAATCCATAATGTTCTCCTTAATCTTCAATCCTTTTAACGCTTACGGCTGATATGATGAGCCTGTTTCTTGTCAACAGGTGTTTCATTACAATTCCAACCGCCTCAACCCTGTTTCCCACAACTATTCTGTTTGAGGGTGCGGTGAACATGATTACCCGTATACCTTCCGTTTCGTCATTGATATGAAAGTGAGGCCTGTTCAGCCATTTGAAACTTACCTTCTGAACTTCGCCCGATATCCTGACAACATCCCCGATCATGTTCTGGTCTATCTTCCCGATTTTGCAGGTGCGTGCCTTTGTGCTGAACTGCTCGTTTGCCTGCGTGAAACTCCTGCGACTCATCCACGCCAGAGTCATGGGAATGACCAGCAACATAATCAGCCCGGGAACGGCATACAGCAGAAATCGCGAATCTCCCGTCGAGGTATAGTGCAAGGCCACAGCCACCGCACATATAGCGAATGCCACCCAGGCTAATGCTGACATTTTATCGTATTCCTTCTAATCTGTCGGCAGGTCCTTTCTGAACATCAGGAAGTACGCGACCCCGATGAATAGAAAACCGCCGAATATATTCCCTATCGTAACAGGGATAAGATTCCAGAGCCATATGTCAGACCAGCTGATCCCTCCGTTGGCAAGCAGCATGCCGCCCTTTTTTGCCACTACGGCCGGATACCAGTCCATGAGGAACTTTCCAGTAGGAAGAAAGTACATATTGGCCACGCAATGTTCGAAGCCGGACGCTACGAACGCCATGATGGGGAACCAGACTCCGAAGAATTTGCCGATCACGTCGTCTGCCGTAATGGCGAGGAGGATGGCGATGTTAACCAGAAAGTTACAGCCAATGGCCTTCATGAAACAGGACCAAAGACCCGCGGCCCCAACGGCCTTGTATCCCAGGATCTTTCCGGCTGCGATACTGACCGCCGTCATTCCAAAGGCGTTGACTGCCATATTGCCGTCAGCCTGACCGCTTACAAACGGGCCGACCGCCATAAGGTACGCATAAGCAAGCGAACCTACGAGGTTTCCTATGTAGACCCAGACCCAGTTTCTCATTACTGCGGCCCAGGTGATCTTCTTCATCATCGCGGCCATGGGGACGACCATACAGTCACCGGTAAAGAGTTCCATTCCGGTCAGGACAATAGCGATCAAACCTACCGGGAATACGGCGCCGCCGATGAGCTTGGCGATTCCCGGACCCAGATGTGCTGCCACGCCCGTTACGCACATAGTGCAGAGCGCTCCACCGATGGCGATATAGGCGCCTGCCATAAAGCCCCGGAGAAGCAGGTTAAAGATGGAAAGTTTCGCTTTGCCAACTCCCGCATTGCCAACGAGTGCAACCACTTTTGCAGGGGGGTTAAAAGCCATAAAATCAGTACCTCCTTTATATTTTAATAGAATTTAATGTGGCCCCCTTTGGGCCATGTATGTTTTTAATCAGGCCGCTTCCACCTTTACCGCGCAGACCTTGTATTCAGGAATTTTCCCTACAGGATCTAACGCGGGGTTGGTCAGAAGATTCACAGCGGCCTCACTGAAATGGAAATTCATGAAGATTGTACCTTTGGGTGGGGTCTCGACCACGCTGGCCTTTACTTGAAGACTGCCACGCCGCGAAGTGACGGTTATGAAATCTCCGTCTTTGATTCCCAGTTTTTCCGCATCTTTGGGATTGATCTCCGCCAGGCTCTCCGGATATCTCTCAACGAGGCCCTCGCTTCTCCGGGTCATGGTTGCCGTATGGAAGTGATAGAGGACGCGCCCGGTGGTGAGGAAGAACGGGTACTCTTTATCCGGCACTTCCTCCGACGGCCGGTACTCGATCGCGGAAAAGAGCCCCAGACCCCTGGAGAACTTATCTTTGTGCAGGTATTTTGTCCCCGGATGCTCTACATTGGGGCAGGGCCACTGGAGCCCCCCCTCCTCTATGCGTCCATACGTGATGCCCGCGTAGCTGGGGGTAACGGTGTTGATCTCATTCATGATCTCTTCAGCGGAGGCATAGCCCATCGCGTAGCCCATCTTTGTCGCCAGTTCGGAGATGATCTCCCAGTCGGCCTTTGCCTCGCCGGGTGCCTCAACGGCCTTTCGTATGCGCTGGACCCTTCTTTCCGTGTTTGAAAAAGTACCATCTTTCTCGGCAAAACAGGCGGAGGGCAACACCACATCGGCAAGTCTCCCTGTTTCATTCAGGAAGATATCCTGTACAACAAGAATGTCGAGGTTTCTAAGAGATTCCTCAACGTGAGTGAGATCAGGGTCTGAAATCATCGGGTTTTCTCCCATGATGTAGAGGCCTTTGATGTCTCCATCATGAGCCGCATCCATGATTTCCATAATGGTCAGCCCCGGTTTTACAGGGAGTGAAACGTCCCATGCCTTTTCGAACTTTCCCCGTGCCTCATCATTGGCAACCTGTTGATACGCTGGGAAGACATTGGGGAGCGCGCCCATGTCGCAGGCGCCCTGGACGTTATTCTGACCCCTGAGGGGATTGACACCACCCCCCTCAATGCCGACATTACCGCACAGCATTGCCAGATTTGCGCAGGATTTTACATTGTCAGTACCGTGGGAATGCTGAGTGATTCCCATTGCATACAGGATGGAAGCGCTTTTAGCCGCTGCGTACAGGCGTGCGGCGGTTCTCAGATCGTCACCCGGTACCCCTGTAATTTTTTCGACATGGTCAGGTGTATATTTCGCAACGGCCGCCTTCATTGCCTCAAAGCCTTCGGTGCGCCCTGCGACATATTCGGTGGCGTAGAGGTCCTCCTCAATGATCACGTTCATCAGACCATTGAGAACGGCCACATTCGTGCCGGGTGTAGGGCGCAGCCAGATATCGGCGTAATCCACGAGGCCGATCTTCCGGGGGTCGATCACAATCAGCTTTGCGCCGTGCCGGCGGACGGCCCTCTTCACACCCGATCCGATCACCGGGTGATTTTCCGTCGTGTTCGTTCCTATGGCGAGGATCGCGTCTGTAAACTCTATCTCCTCTATCGAATTCGTCATTGCCCCTGATCCGAATGTGGCAGCCAGACCGGCTACCGTAACGGAGTGTCAGAGACGGGCGCAGTGATCGACATTGTTTGTCCCGATCACCGCTCTCATGAATTTCTGGAAGAGATAGTTTTCCTCGTTGGTACAGCGTGCCGAGGAGAGCCCCGCGATGCTGTCAGAGCCGTTTTTCTCTTTTATGGAGGCAAATTTTTCCGCGATATAGCTGTATGCCTCTTCCCAACTCGCCTCTTGCAGCTCCCCATCCTTTCGGATAAGGGGCGTTTTTAGACGATCAGGATTGTCTATGAAGTTCATCCCGAACCGGCCCTTCGAGCAGAGCATCCCCTGGTTGGGTGTCCCATAATCTCTGTTTGTCGTGACCTTGACGACCTTTCCCTCGTTGATATTAAGGTCCATCTGGCACCCCACGCCGCAATAAGGGCACGTGGTGCGCACCTTTTCAATCTCCCACGGGCGTCCCTTGAATCGAGCCTGTTTGAATGTCAGGGCGCCAACGGGGCAGGCGTCCACACATGCGCCGCAGAATACACACTCGGAATCTATATAGTCTGCATCGAAGGCGGGACCAACCTTGGCATGTGAGCCGCGCATCGAGAAGTCGAGGACCTCATGTACCTGTATCTCATTGCAGACACGGACGCATCTGCCGCAGAGGATACACTTGTTGAGGTCCCTCTGTATCATGGAGTTGGTGTCTTCTATCGCGTATGCCGGGGGGGCAATCTCAAAGCTGGGTTTCTCAATCCCCAGTTCGTACACGAGGTCCTGAAGTTCGCAATCCCCGTTCTTTTCGCATTGGAGACAGTTATGATCTCCGGACGACCAGAGAAGTTCTACCACCAGTTTCCTGGCGTTTATCACCCTCTCCGTGTCGGTCATGACAACCATTCCCTGGCTGACCGGCATGCAGCATGATGCCACCAGCGACCGGGCATTCTCCACTTCCACAACACACACCCTGCAGGCCCCCACGTTGGTGGTTCCCTTGTAGTAGCAGAGGGTGGGGATGTGTATGCCGTTTTCTCTTGCTACTTCGAGAATTGTCTGTTTCGGAGATGCCTCCAATTTTCTGCCGTCAATGGTTAAAGAAATTTTTTGATCCATTTCGCACTCCTTTATATACTTGTAACAACCCCTCGTTTTTGTATATAATCTGTCCCTGGGCTGTTTTTTTACCTCAACCGTTTAGTATTGCATCATAATTACCGACATGTGATCTTTTTAAATAACAAAAGGGAATACCCTCCCAGAACACCGCCAGCACCATACATTATTTTATTGTGATTTTCAAGAAATATGAGGGTTCCTGAGGGTTTTTGTTTATGATGCCAAACCCCTTGTTTTATAGTGAAAGTAAGGAAGGCCTGCAGACACCATGTTACATTATGATAAATTATTCCGGTAAAAAATAGCCGCGCATAAACCAGGGTTTCCGCAACCTGAGATCTGAAACAAGAAATCCCGCTTCCTGTCAGGGCGCCTGAAAATCAATTGTGCGAAGTGCTCTCCTCCTCGGTGCTATGAGAAAAATAGCTTGATTTCTGTGGGAGTATATTATAATAAATGCGAGATTTTTCCCAAACAGCGTCCATTCATAAATGGATTTTTCAGCAGGATGGAAACTGAATACAAAAGAGGACTCCTTGCCCGGATCCTGTGTTCGGGCTATAGAGCCGCGAGGAGGATGTATGTTGAGAAGGTACGAAACGATATTCATTATGAAGGCCGACTTGCAGTCGGACGAAATGAGCAATCAGATCGACCGTTATTCCGGAATTATTAAGAGCTTGGATGGCACGGTCGTCAAGGCTGAGAACTGGGGCAAGCGGAGACTGGCCTATCTCATTGAGAAGAGGCGAGAGGGTGTTTATATAAGGATCGACTTTGTTGCCCGGTATACCGTTGTCACCGAAGTGGAAAGAAACTTCAAGATTGATGACAATGTGATAAGGTTTCAGACGGTAAAGCTGAGTGATAAGGTTAACATGGAAGAGATTGAGACAGAGATTGCGGACGCCCTGAAGAAGGAAGAAGAACTCAAAATAGAAGAGCAGAGAAAAGAAGATCTGAAAAGGGAAGAAGAACTCAAAACAGAAGAGCAGGCAAAAGAGGATCTGAAAAGAGAAGAAGAACTCAAAACAGAAGAGCAGGCAAAAGAGGATCTGAAAAGGGAAGAAGCTGTTTCCGAAACCGCTGCTGAAGGAGCCGAGTCACCTGAAGAGCCAGATGACAAGGATTCTGAAAACGGTGATGACGATGTCGCGCACGAGGCTTCACCTCTTGTGACAGACAAAGAAGGGGCGGAGGAGGAATAAGAAATGGCATATCCGGCGAATAATCGTTCAACACCTAATCGCACAAGAAATCCGAGGACCAAGTTTTTTCACAAAAGGAAGGTTTGCAGGTTTTGTGTAGATTCAAATATAAATATAGACTATAAAAACCCGGGTACCCTTAGGGGGTTCTTAACTGAGAGAGGCAAAATCATGCCGAGAAGAATTACCGGAACCTGCGCCAGACACCAGAGGGCATTGGCAATGGCGATAAAAAGAGCCAGGACGCTGGCGCTTTTACCCTATGTAACTGCTGACAATTAATTTCATTTACGTTTATCTTTAAATAAATTTTGAGATGTCTGCCGGTCAGGCAGATATCTTTGCATGTTCAGGCAAACGGGTGGAGTATGTACAGTCTGCCGGGTGGGAGTGCTGCCTATAAAGACTTTTTCATAGCTGTTGCGGTCATCACCACTGTTTTCGTTACCGTAGCCACCATTTCTGTGCTTGCAGTATTTGGGGCGGTGATTGTTCCGATACCGATGCTGTATTACTATTCCAGGCTTGGCAGGCTGCCCGGTGTCCTTGTTTTGGCCCTGTCCCTCTTGATTGCAATGACCATATTGCGAGCGCTGGGTTTTCAGGCGGTCTTCTGGTATTTTTTCGTATTAGGTTCCATGGGACCTGTTCTTTCGGAGGTGTTGAGGAAAGATTACACTGTAGAAAAAACAGTTATCTGCTCTGTGAGCGTACTCCTGATACTAATCCTTGTCATCCTTTTTTATCTAAGCCTGGGTTCCGTCCAAGCACCGTGGGACATTGTCGGGGCCCATATATCCACGATGGTACATGAGAATATCGAATTGTATTCCCGCGCGGGTATTTCCATTCAACACATCGAAACACTTAAGGAAAACGAAGGCCATATAGCGCGTCTTCTTATGGGTCTGTTTCCCGCCTTTATTCTTGCGGGCACTGCATTTTTCACCTGGCTGAATATCCTGGGGGGGAAATGGTTGTTCGGAAAGAAGGGGATGTGGTATCCTGACTTCGGTGATCTTACCCTCTGGAAGACCCCGGATAAAACGGTCTGGCTTGTCGTAATCGCTGGTGTCTTTATCCTCATTCCATCACAGGTGTTTCGCATCCTGGGAGTGAACATTTTGATTGTTCTCCTTTTTGTATATATGTTGCAGGGCCTGGCGATAGTAGCTTTCTTTTTTGAGAGAAAAAATGTACCTGTGATTTTCAGGGCACTCGGGTATGTACTGATTTTTGCTCAGCAGCTTCTGCTTTTTATTGTGACAGGTCTGGGTTTGATTGATACCTGGGCCGATTTCAGAAAAGCGAGCAGGAAATCGGACTGAATGTTTGTCTTTAAATGCCCGATAGTGGTGTCAACAAATTCACAACGTCGAAGATACAGGGCCCCGGACTGGAGGAGTATTTATGAAAATTATTTTAAAAAAGGATGTTGAATCTGTGGGGAGGGCAGGAGATCTGGTAAACGTTTCCAACGGCTATGCCAGAAACTTCCTGATTCCCAGAGGTTTGGGTACAATTGCAAGTAGCAAGAATATGAATGTGCTGAAGAGCGAAATGGAAACCGCTGCGAGAAGGACCACAAGGGAGAAAGAAAACGCGCAGTCCATGGCCGAGCGGCTTGGGGGTGTAACCTGCAATATATCCAGAAAAGTGGGTCAGCAGAAGAAATTGTTCGGCTCTGTTTCCACAAAGGATATCGGCGATGCCTTGCGTGAGCAGGGGATAGAGATTGATAAAAGAAACATCCTTCTTGAGGAGCCTATTAAAAGCCTCGGGGAGTTTTCCGTAAGGATAAAATTGCATTCCGGAATATCTACCGATATCAAAGTTGTCGTTGCCGGAGAGGTATAGAATGAGAGATGTAGATTATTCGCTCCACAAAGTGCCTCCGCAAAACCTGGATGCTGAGCAGTCAATCCTTGGCGGCATACTGCTGGATAATAATGCCCTGAATAATGTTCTGGAAATATTGGGAATGGATGATTTCTACAGCGAGGCGCATAGAAAGATATTTTCGGCAATCCTTGTACTGTATGAAAAGAATGAACCAAGCGACCTGATTACCCTGAGCAGCATTTTGCGTGATAATGGACATCTTGAAGGTGTGGGTGGTGACGTATATCTGACCTCTCTTGTCGATGGTGTTCCCTCTGCGGCAAATATAGCCTACTACTCGAAAATAGTTAAGGAAAAATCCATATTGCGCGGATTGATAGGTGCCGCGACCGATATTTTAAATAAGAGTTATGATGCCGGTTCCGACATAGACACTGTTCTTGATGAAGCGGAACACGCAGTGTTCGAGATATCGGAAAATAAAATAAAGCCCGCCTTTTTTCCAATAAAAGAGATAGTTAAAGATGCTTTCAAAAATATAGAAAAACTCTACGAGAAAAAGACTCTTATCACTGGTATTTCAACGGGATTTCAAAAGATTGACGAAATTACCTCCGGACTCCAGAATTCCGATCTAATAATTGTGGCGGGACGCCCCAGTATGGGAAAAACGGCCTTTGCCATAAACATCGCACAGCATGTGGCGATTGAGGATAATGTGTCGGTTGCTATCTTTTCCCTTGAAATGTCAAAAGAACAACTCGCGCTACGTATGCTTTCTTCAGATGGAAAAGTGGATTCACAGCGCATGAGGAGGGGATTTATCGGGGATGTGGACTGGCCGAAATTGACCGCTGCCGCAGGCAGACTTTCTGAGAGTCCCATCTTTATTGATGACACACCCGCCATTTCCGTTCTTGAGATAAAGGCAAAGGCGAGGAGATTGAAGGCGGAATCGGGGCTTGATCTGATTGTTCTCGATTATCTTCAACTGATGAGGGGGAGAAATTCTTCTGTGCCGAGGGAACAGGAAATATCCGAGATAAGCCGGTCGCTAAAGGCGCTGGCTAAGGAATTGAATATTCCGGTCGTTGCCCTGTCGCAGCTGAACCGGCAGGTTGAATCGAGGACGGATAAGCGTCCACAGCTTGCCGACCTGAGGGAATCAGGGGCTATTGAGCAGGATGCCGATGTGATAATGTTCATATACAGGGATGAGGTGTATAATAAATCGGAAGACAATCCGGAAAAGGGCAAGGCGGAGATAATTATTGGAAAGCAGAGAAACGGTCCTACCGGTGTGGCCAATATGACCTTTTTGAAGGAATATACATGTTTTGAAAATCTTGCGTATGTCCACGACGAGTATTAGTCAGCAAGAAGAAATAACTCATATACCTTGCTTGCCCTTTTGCCTGTTTGCTGTGTTGTGTTAAAGCTTTCATAACTCGTTATGCCTGCTTCAACACGCCTTGAAAACAAACAAAATTACGGCGCAATCTGTATAACTTATTTATTCTTGATTCCTTAGATATTTGGCTCTCGACAGTCACGTTTTCTTTTTGTTTTTTTAATTTGTTATGAGCTTGGGGTCATCAGTAAGGTAGGGTATCGCCACCCTGAGTTTTTTCAGGGCATCTTTCTCGATCTGTCGCGCGCGTTCCCTTGTTACATGAAATCTGTTGCCAATCTCCTGAAGGGTTTCGGGATCATCCGCCATTATCCTGTTTCTTATTATGTAGCCTTCTCTCTCGTTGAGTTTTTCCAGGGCCCCCGCTATATTTTTCTTTACCAGGGCCATCTCTTCTTTCTTTACAAGGGCATCTTCCTGGCTTTTGCCCTTGTATACGAGATGATCAATATAGGTCGATTCTCCCTCATCATCTATAGCGGCATTCAATGAAACATCCCGGTTATTGAGACGGAGATCCATTTCTGCTATTTCAGTCTCCTTAACATTGAGCATGTCCGCGATCTCTTTGAATTCCGGGCTTTTTTGCGACATGGCTTGCAATTTCTTTTTTGCCTGATTCAGCTTAAAGAACAGTTTTCTCTGTGCCTGGGTGGTGCCTATCTTGACGATGCTCCATGACTTTATGACGAAGTTCTGCATGTATGCCCTTATCCACCATACTGCGTAGGATATGAGTCTGTATCCCTTGTAGGGATCGAATTTTTTGACGGCATGCATAAGTCCGATATTCCCCTCCTGTATCAGATCTATGAGCTTTGCGCCGTAATTCTTGTATTCGTGGGCGATCTTGACCACAAACCGCAGATTAGCAGTGACCAGTTTTTCGGCCGCCTGCATGTCGTTATGCTTTACAAACCTCACCGCCAGCTTGAATTCTTCCTCAGGTTTCAGGATGGGGAAGCGGGCTATCTCCGCCATATATATGTCTACCGAATCGGTTACTGTGGGCAGATTCACTTTTGATTCCTCGAGTATGATTTTATAACCGTGACCCATAACCGTTTTTCGCTCAATAGTCAAGACTTTTCAGTGGCTTGTTTGTTTCTCATGTATTGACATTATGCGGATTTATGTTTATCTTAGGAAAAAGGTGGCAGAAAGGAGTTCTCTATGAGTTTTGGCAATCAATCGATTATGAGATTTGCATGCACGTTTGCAGAGGAAATAAAAGCAAAGGCAATCCTGCTGTATGGTGAAGTTGCTCAGGATCTGCTTGCGCAGGACAACTATAAAGCCTGCTTCGACACTATTTTGATAACGAGAGAGAGTGACAATATGCCGTATAATGCGGAATTCTTCCATAGTGTTATCAATATTCCCAACGTGAACGTTACGCGTCTGAGCCAGATAAAGATTGTCATAACGAAGGGGCTTGCCACCGGACTCTTCAAGAAGGGTGATAAACTGGTATGCCTTACAGGTATTCCTAAATTCGGATATATAGACAGCATATTTGTTATTGATGTGGGCAGGGAGTTTGAGATCCTTATATCAGAAGATGTGCCGGATGTCTTTGAAGATATCCATCCCGAGGTATTCGAGACGGTATTGAATATTGCATTGGAGCTTGCCGCCCAGGGGAGGGAGGGACGTCCGATAGGCACTATCTTTGTCCTTGGTGATCATGAGAAGGTGCTCGGGCTGTCCAGACAGATGATTATCAATCCGTTCGTTGGATACAGGGATGAGGAAAAAAACATCCTGGACCGCAATCTGAGAGACACCATCAAGGAATTTTCAGCTCTCGATGGCGCATTTGTGGTGAGGGGGGACGGTGTCCTTATGACGGCGGGAAGACATCTCAGCGCCGCCCTGGAAGGTAAGGATTTTCCCCAGGGACTGGGCAGCAGGCATATAGCTGCGGCAGGCATCACAAGTGTCACCGGCGCGATTGCGATTGCCATTTCGGAGTCAACAGGCACGGTACGAATCTTCAAGAAAGGAAAGATCTTTGTCGATATTGAGAAGAGTATGGAGTAGCAATTATGAGATTTGATAAATTTACATTAAAACTCCAGGAGGCCTTTCAGGATGCCGAAGGACTGGCAACCGGCAGCGGCCATCAGGGAGTTGATGTTGAGCATATACTTCTGGCCCTTATCAGGCAGCCCGAGGGGGCTGTGTCAGAGATATTGAAAAAGGTTGGTGTTGATCACAACCGGCTTGCCGGTGAGATTGAGGATGTTCTGGAGAGACTTCCAAAGGTCTCCGGTGCAGGTCAGAGTTATCTGACGCCCCGGATGAATGATGTGCTGAATAATGCACTGACAGAGGCAGCAAGGCTGGGGGATGAATATGTCAGCACCGAGCATGTTCTGTTCGCGATTGCTGATGACAAGACAGGACCCGCCGGAGGGATACTTCAGAATCATGGTGTGACCAGTGATAATATTCTTCAGGCTCTGGTGAATATAAGGGGGAATCAGAGGATTACCGATCCAAATCCGGAGGACAAATACCAGGCCCTCAAACGTTTCTCCAGTGATTTTAATGAACTGGCGTTGCAGGGGAAGTTTGATCCTGTGATAGGCAGGGATGATGAGATACGAAGAATAATGCAGGTACTGTCACGAAGGACAAAGAATAACCCGGTACTTATCGGTGAACCGGGTGTGGGTAAGACGGCGATTGCTGAGGGGCTTGCCCAGCGTATAGTCAACGGCGATGTTCCCGATAACCTTAAAAGAAAGAGGGTTGTTTGTCTTGATGTTGGCTCCCTCGTGGCCGGAGCCAAATACAGGGGTGAGTTTGAGGATCGCCTGAAGGCTGTGCTTAAGGAAGTAACAGAAGCCAGTGGAGAGATAATTCTGTTTATTGACGAACTTCATACAATGGTCGGAGCGGGCGCCGCCGAAGGTTCTGTGGATGCCTCGAACATGCTGAAACCTGCCCTTGCAAGGGGTGAACTGCACTGTATAGGGGCTACAACGCTGAATGAATACCGAAAATATATCGAAAAAGACGCCGCGCTTGAGAGAAGGTTTCAGCCGATCATTGTGGGAGAGCCCACGGTAGAAGATACCATTGCGATACTCAGGGGTCTGAAAGAGCGGTATGAGGTACACCACGGGGTGAGGATCAAGGATTCAGCAATTATTGCTGCCGCTACACTTTCAAACCGCTATATAAGCGATCGGTTCCTTCCCGATAAGGCTGTGGACCTGATAGACGAATCGGCCTCCCGGCTCAGAATAGAGCTCGACAGTCTCCCATCTGAGATAGATGTGGTGGAGAGAAAGATCATGCAGCTTGAAATTGAAAGAGAATCTCTGAAAAAAGAAACCGACAAGACATCGAAAAAGAGATCTGATGGTATAGAAAAAGAGCTGGAACAACTGAAAAAATCCAGGGATGAAATGAAGGGTCACTGGTCAGCTGAAAAGGAGGTCATCGGAGAAATCCAGTTAATAAAAGAAAAAATCGAAGGATACAAGACGTCGGAACAGAATGCCCAGAGAGAAGGTGACCTGGCAAAGGCGGCAGAAATTCGCTACGGTACACTGGTAACATTGGATAATGATTTGAAGGATAAAACCGCGAAGCTTGAAGACCTTCAGAAAGACAAAAAGACACTGAAAGAAGAGGTTGACGAGGATGATGTGGCCGCCGTTATCGCAAGCTGGACAGGCATTCCCATGGCCCGGATGATGGAAAGCGATGTGGAGAAGCTAATCCACATGGAAGATCGGTTAAAGCAGAGAGTTGTCGGTCAGGATGAGGCTATTCATAATATCTCCAATGCCCTGAGAAGAGCCCGTTCCGGCCTGCAGGATCCCGACAGGCCTATAGGATCGTTTATCTTTATGGGGCCTACGGGAGTCGGAAAGACCGAACTGGCCAAGGCCCTTTCGGACTTTATGTTTGATAGTGAGCGGGCAATGATCAGGGTCGATATGTCTGAATTTATGGAAAAGCACTCTGTTTCCAGATTGATCGGTGCTCCTCCGGGTTATGTAGGATATGATGAGGGCGGATATCTCACAGAGGCGGTGAGAAGAAGACCATACGCTGTATTGCTGTTTGACGAGATAGAAAAGGCACATCAGGATGTATTCAATATTCTCCTGCAGATCCTGGATGACGGGAGGTTGACAGATGGCCAGGGTCGAACGGTTGATTTTAAGAACACGATAATTATCATGACCTCTAATATAGGCAGTCAGTGGATGCATGATCTGTCGCTCGGGGAGGAAGAAAGGCGCCGAAAGACCATGGAGGCGCTCAGGGCGACCTTCAGGCCTGAGTTTTTAAACAGGGTTGATGATATAATTAACTTCAGGGCACTTACCATAGATGATATCAGTAAAATAATCTACATTCAGATTGAATTGATACAAAAGAGGCTCCAGGAAAGGAAGATCCACCTTGAATTGACGGACAGGGCCAGGGAATATATATCCGAAGAAGGATACAGCCCCATATATGGCGCGAGACCCTTGAAAAGAGCGCTACAGAGGATTATAACGGACAATATGGCCACAAAGATACTGGAGGGTGATCTTGTTGAGGGTGATAATATAGTGGTTGATATCAATGAAGATGGCGAGGCGCTCCTTAGCAAGGATTCCAGGTTATAGGCCCGGGATGTGACAGCCATATAACCCCCGACATATCGGGAATGCTTGCCTTGACCGGGTTCGGCTCGAATGTATGCATTAAATCAGGATCGTTCCTTACTGGAAAGCAGGCCGTCTGGTAATCGGTGCAGTTTCACCCGGGGCTTTTTGGTCTTACTGGACTTTTTACAAGCGCATCGATTATTGTCCACGGCGAAGAAATACAAACATTGATTTTTTGGAGGATAACATGGCCGACAACGATGACGACAAGGGTTTTGTTGTAAAAGACAAACGATTATTTGATGAAGGTGGTGAGACTCGTTCAGAAGCGCCAAAAGCGAACGATGAGAAAGAGCCTGAACGGAAACCCGACATTGAGGAAGAAGATGTCAAACAAAGTGAAGAAACAGAGGAAGAAAAGAATTACCAGTTGCCCGAGATAAATTTCCATAACTTCATACTTTCGCTTTATACTTCTGTAATTTTTAACCTGGGAGAGCTAGTAGACCCTGTGTCTAAAAAGCAGGAGAAAAATCTTCAAGCGGCTAAGCAGACGATAGATATCCTGGGCATGTTGAAGGAAAAGACAGAGGGGAATCTTGATAACAGCGAGAAAGAATTATTAGATGGCGTACTGTCTGAATCGAGGATGAGGTATGTGAAAGAATCGGAGAAATTGTGATTATCAGGCAGTCTCCGGCAAAAGTGAATCTCTTTCTCAGGGTCTTAAGAAAAAGAGGCGATGGTTACCACGATATCATCAGTCTCATGCAAAAAATAAACCTTTGCGATGAGATGAGTTTTGATCTCAAAGGCAATGAAGTAAAAGTGGCATGTCCGGGAGGACTGGCTCCGGAGAATAATAACAATATAGCCTTCCGGGCGGCTGAGACTATTCTGTCTGATGTTTCCTGTAATTCTGGCGTAGAAATTACGATACACAAAAGGATTCCTATAGCGGCCGGACTGGGGGGGGGAAGCTCGAATGCCGCCACAACCCTTGTTGTCCTTAACGAGATGACTGGAATGAAGCGCAGCACAGATGAGCTTATGCGAATGGGTGCAAAACTTGGAGCGGATGTCCCTTTTTTTGTTTTTGGAAAAACCGCCCTGGCTTCCGGCATAGGCGATCGCCTGAAACCAGTAAATGATATTCCCAAGCTATGGTTTATATTGGTTAATCCAGGCTTTGAAGTTTCAACCAGGGATATATATGAAAAAGTGAGATTGGGATTGACAAAAGGTCCAATTAAATATAGTATTCCACGTTTTGTAATGATGTCCCATGTTGCAGAATGGCTTTCAAACGATTTAGAGAGGGTAACCCTGCCGTTGTACCCTGTGCTGTCGGATATTAAGAGGCTCTTGATGGTAAACGGGGCCTTGGGTTCTTTAATGTCGGGGAGTGGTCCTACGGTTTTCGGTATTTTCCGGAACGAAGCAGATGCTGAAAGGGCCGAGTGTGGCATGAAGGAAGCTCGAATCGGATCGGTATTCAGGGCATGTTCAATATAGTGGGGCGTCGTCAAGCGGTAAGACACAGGACTTTGGTTCCTGCATCCGGAGGTTCGAATCCTCCCGCCCCAGCCAGCTTACAGGAAAGAAGGACATAGATGTTAGAAAGGATGAGGATATTTTCGGGTAATTCCAGCCGGGTTCTTGCGTCGGACATCTGTAGAAACCTGGGGATATCTCTCGGTGAGGCCAATGTTTCAACCTTCAGTGACGGCGAAACGAGGGTTGAAGTCGATGAAAATGTGAGGGGAATGGATGTTTTTATTGTGCAGTCCACTTCCACGCCGGTCAACAACAATCTGATGGAGCTTCTCATTATGATAGATGCCTTAAAGAGGGCGTCGGCCGACAGGATAACCGCTGTTATGCCTTACTATGGTTATGCCAGGCAGGACAGAAAGGCCTCTCCAAGAGCACCCATCACAGCGAAACTGGTAGCGGATCTGCTTACTGCGGCCGGTGCGAATCGCGTTATATCTGTCGACCTTCATGCCGGTCAGATACAGGGATTTTTCAATATTCCAGTCGACAATCTCTATGCAACCCCAATCCTTCTTGACTATGTAAATCGCTATTATAATACTACGGACCTTGTTATTATCTCCCCTGATACGGGGGGGGTTGTAAGGGCAAGGGCCTTTGCAAAGAGATTGGGGGCTGCGCTGGCGATAATAGACAAACGGAGAGACACCCCCAATGAATCACAGGTGATGAATGTTATCGGTGAAGTGAAAGGTAAAAGCGCGATCATTCTTGATGATATGATTGATACTGCAGGTACAGCGGTCCAGGCTGCTGATGCCATAAAAAATGAAGGAGCAATAGATGTTTCTATCTGCTGTACCCATGCTGTGCTCTCGGGTCCTGCGATAGAAAGACTTGAATCTTCCATTATAAAAGAGGTTATTGTCGCTGACACAATCCCTGCTAATCAGAAGGCGAAGTCTTGCGAAAAAATAACAATCCTTTCAATAGCAGGAGTTTTGAGCGAATCGATCAAAAGGATTTATTACAACGAATCTATAAGCTCACTTTTTATTTAGGAGTTGTGAATGAAAACGATTGCACTAAATGCTCAGGTACGAGAAGGACTCGGAAAAGGTAAATCAAGGAGGTTGCGTACGGATGGTCACGTCCCCGCGATATTCTATGGTTATGAGACTGAGTCTATGGCCGTTAAAGTGAATACTTCCGAACTGATCAAGGCCTTGGTCGGGGAAAGAAGAGAGTCGATTTTTGTAAGGCTGGCAATTGAAACCGTCGACGGGGCCAAGGTTGAAAAACTGTCCATCATCAAAGATATGCAACTTGATACGGTAAACAGAAAACCGGTCCATGTAGATTTTTATGAAATCAGAATGGATAGAACTCTCGCGGTGGATGTTCCCATCGTCCTTTCCGGTAACGCTGCCGGGGTAGAAGCAGGTGGCGAACTTCAACAGCTGAAGAGGTCAATAAAAATATCCGGGCTTCCTGCTGACCTTCCCGAATCTCTTGAGGTTGATGTCAGCGCTCTTGAAATAGGTGATTCCATCAAGATCAAAGATGTTGCCACAACAGATGCGGTACAGACCCTTGATCATGATGATGTGGCTATTGTGTCGGTGGGGTCTACGAGGGTAAGTCTGATAGAAGAAGAGACCGGCGAAGAAGAAGCGGCGGCAGATGCAGCCTCCACATCGGAGGGTGAAGAAGAGCAGTCTGAATGATAGTGGTTCTCCAACAGAGGGACATGTGAAACTTATAGCGGGGCTCGGGAATCCCGGTGTCAGATACGCTTACAGCAGGCATAATATAGGGTTTCTGGTCCTGGATGCCTTGGCACGGTCAGAAGGTATTAAGATTAATCGTGAGAAATTCGGCTCATATATCGGCAGGGGTTCGATTCATGCCGATCCGATAATATTGGCAAAGCCTCAAACCTTTATGAACCTCAGCGGTGTTGCGGTAGGAAAACTTGCTGATTATTTCAGGTTAGGTGCCGAAGATATAATAATTGTTCATGATGATATGGATATTTCGACTGGAGATATCCGTATAAAGGTAGATGGTGGCACTGCAGGTCACAATGGCCTGATTTCCATTGTTAATCATCTCCGAGGGCTGGAATTTGTCAGGATTCGGTTTGGTATAGGCAGACCGGTCGCTGGTGAGATGGCAGATAGTTATGTTCTTAATCGGTTTTCAGGGAATGAAATGCTGATGTTGCCTCGTTCGATTGAGAGGGCATGCGACGCGGTGATTAAAGTTGTTTCCTCCGGTGTTAACGCGGCTATGAACACATTTAATGTGAGAATCACAAAAAACTTAAGCGAGGAGGTATAAGCTGTACTATGGAATTTTTGATTAACTATTCGTGGTTGTGGGCCATCATCGGACTGGTGCTGGCGTTCGTAATTTATAAGTATGTAATGACCTTTTCCCCGGGTGATAAAGTCATGGTGGAAATCATGGAAAGGATACATGCCGGAGCGATGGTCTTTTTGAAGAGGGAATACAAGATCATAGCGATCTTTGTTGTTGTGGTATTCATTATACTCTTCTTTGCCCTGGATAACAAAATGTCATCCGTAGCTTTTCTGGCGGGGGCTATCGGTTCTTTGCTGGCCGGAATCTTTGGTATGCAGGCGGCCACTCTCTCCAATGCGAGAACCGCTGAGGCGGCCAGGACCCATGGTCAGGGCAGGGCATTAACGGTAGCATTCTTCGGTGGTTCGGTTATGGGCCTTTCCGTTGCGTCCCTCGGTTTGCTGGGACTTGGTATATTCTTTTTGCTCTTCGCCGGGACAGAGCCCGTAGTCATAAACGGTTTCGCCATGGGCGCTTCTTCGATAGCTCTCTTTGCCCGTGTCGGTGGAGGTATCTTCACCAAGACGGCTGATGTTGGATCCGACCTGGTTGGGAAGATTGAGGCGGGCATCCCCGAAGACGATCCGAGAAACCCGGGTGTTATCGCCGATAACGTTGGAGATAACGTAGGTGATATCGCCGGTATGGGAGCAGATCTTTATGAATCATATTGCGGTTCTGTCATTGCCGCCATCGCAATCGGGGCTACTATGGGTCTTGGTGTTGAGGGAATGGCAATGAAATGGATGATGCTTCCGATGCTGTTTATCATTGTCGGACTCTTTGCCTCTGTTATTGGAATCGGTCTGTTTAATTTTCTCAAGAATATGAAACCACAGTCGGCGCTGAGCAATTCACTTTATATTGCGGGAATTCTCTTTCTCATCGCCTCATATTTTGTGGTCAAGAGCACTACTGCGGGGATGTCAGCCGAATATCTCGCCAGTCTGGGGATGATCGGTCCCCTCGGACCTTTCTGGGCTGTGCTCCTTGGTATTGTTGCCGGTATGCTGATCGGCGCCGTCACGGAATATTATACTGCACGTGGACCCGTTGTCAGGATAGCCGAGTCGTCTCAGACCGGTGCAGCGACAATCATTATCAATGGTTTTGCCGTTGGTCTCGAGAGCGTGGTGGCTCCGGTATTCTTCATCGCTATTGCTATCTGGCTGTCCTATATAACCTGCGGTATCTACGGTATTGCTATTGCAGGTGTCGGCATGCTGGGTACGGTGGGCATGACCATGTCCGTCGACAGCTACGGTCCGATTGCTGATAATGCGGGCGGTATCGCGGAGCAGGCACACATGCCAGCCGAAGTTAGGGAAATTACAGACGGTCTCGATGCAGTTGGTAACACCACCGCCGCTATCGGCAAGGGCTTTGCCATCGGTTCAGCTGCCCTCACTGCCCTGGCCATGTTTGCGGCCTATACTGCCACTGTAAAATCCTTTCCCGGTTTTGAGAATTTTGCACTCGATCTGACAGAAGCCCACGTTATTACGGGTGTATTTCTTGGCGGATTGATTCCCTGTCTACTGGCTGCCCTTACGATGACCGCCGTTGGTGAAGCCGCCTTTGAAATGATCAATGAGATCAGAAGGCAGTTCAGGGAGATCCCTGGAATTATGGAAGGGACGACACCCCCGGACACTAACAAGTGTGTTGATATTGCCACAACGGCAGCCCTGAAGAGGATGATTCTGCCCGGTGTCTCGGCCATACTCGCGCCAATACTGGTGGGTGTGTTGATTGGCCCGCAGGCACTTGGAGGATTTCTTGCGGGTGCAACGCTTACCGGTGTGATCCTTGGTCTACTGATGGCCAATGCCGGTGGAGCATGGGACAATGCGAAGAAATATATAGAGCAGGGCCATTTCGGCGGCAAGGGTTCAGATGCGCACAAAGCCAGCGTTATCGGCGACACCGTCGGTGATCCCTTCAAGGATACATCAGGTCCGTCAATGAACATCCTGATCAAGTTGATGTCGGTTGTGTCTCTAGTTACAGCTCCTGCGATAATAGTTGGCTACAAGATGATTTATGGTGGTTAAGGTGTATAGATAAGTAAGCATTGTTAATGACAAAGGGGGTGGTTTTTTCCACCCCCTTTTTTTTATGGCTTGACAGGCATAGAGAAAGAAAATACAAAAGTCTCTCACATCCCATTGATTATGGTGACCCTCTTTCAGCCTCCTGAAGAAAGGAAAATAAAATGGGCTTCAGATGTGGCATTATAGGTCTTCCCAATGTCGGCAAATCCACCATCTTTAACGCCCTCACCGCTGCGGCTGCCGATGTTGCGAACTATCCGTTCTGTACTATTGATCCCAACATCGGCATTGTCCCTGTTCCTGATCCAAGGCTTGAAAATATAGCAAAAATCCTAAATCCCCCAAAGTTTACATTTACCACTATAGAGTTTGTGGATATTGCCGGCCTGGTGAAAGGTGCGAGCAGGGGGGAGGGTCTTGGGAACAGATTTCTCGGAAATATACGGGATGTTGATGCGATTGTCCATATCGTTCGTTGTTTCGACGATCCTGATGTTGCGCATGTCCATGGTGCTGTGGCTCCTGCCGATGGCATTGAGGTCGTCAATGTAGAGTTGATCCTGGCAGATCTTGAGACCGTTGAAAAGAGAATTGACAAGATGGAGAAATCTGCCAGAGGTGGAAGCAGGTCGCGTCATGGTGAGCTGGATCTTTATCACACGATACGCGCAATGCTCGGTAAGAATATACCTTTAAGAAATGTCGAGCTGAGTTCCGAAGAGGAAACAATCCTGAAAGAGCTCAATCTTATTACGGCGAAGAAAGTTTTGTATGTTGCCAATGTCAGTGAATCTGAGCTGAGGGAGAGAGGGGGATACACAAAATCAGTTGAAAAGATTGCAAAATCGGACGGATCAAAGGCCATTATTATTTGTGGTGATATTGAGGCGGAGGTTGCGGTTCTGCCTGAGGACGACAGACGGGAATTCCTTGACGATCTTGGTCTGAATGAATCAGGGCTTGAGAAGCTGACCAGGGAAGGTTATGGCCTGCTGGGCCTGATTACCTTCTATACTGCGGCTGGAGAAGAGCTTCGCGCCTGGACAATACCTTCTGGCACAAAGGCGTCTCAGGCTGCCGGAAAGATACATACTGATATGGAAAGAGGGTTTATAAGAGCAGAGGTTCTTAATTATGAAGATTTTGTGACAGTGGGGAGCATTTCCGCCGCAAGAGATAAGGGGCTTGTTCGTATAGAGGGCAGAAATCATGTTATCCTTGATGGAGATATAGTGTACTTCAGGTTTAAAGTCTGACGGTGAAGCCGTACAGTTTGATTTATAGATAAAAGTGGTGCGGGTGGCAAAAGTCTTTTGAGGACGTTCGGCCACCCGATATATAAACTGAGAGACAGCAGTCCTCTCAGATTCAAAAAAATGGGGGGGGGGGGGGGCCGGGG
>Ga0222626_1000567_pt1 | contig 20763 bp, 20 predicted proteins | sample AntAcemetageno91_FD_179862 | JGI IMG/M metagenome (GOLD analysis project Ga0222626, IMG submission 179862) | Saline water microbial communities from Ace Lake, Antarctica - #91 | ecosystem: Environmental > Aquatic > Non-marine Saline and Alkaline > Saline | place: Antarctica: Ace Lake | collected...
AAGTTCCCGATTCAAGGTATAGAAATCTTCAGGGGAAGTGGTGGCAATTTAGAGGTACCTGATTGAACCGACAATCATTTTGTGAAAATATTACGAATATTATTTTTTCAAAGAGCGAAATGTAAGTTTCAGGAAGTTTTTCAATACCTTTATGGAGTTCTCCGATTGTTAAAACAGATATGAATAGATTGGTTTCAGTTGTTCCGGATATCCATTTAACAACTTGTTTGTTTGGATTTTTTTTAATTAATTCTGAAATAACACAAGTGTCTAACAGATATTTCATAATTCGATATCTCTCGGTAGATCCTTATTTCTTTTTATATCTAAATTAATTTTTGAAAGAGGAGCATTTTGAAAGAATTTCAACAGGTTGATTTTAGGTTTTATTAATTTTTTGTATTCATCAATTGATAGAACAACAACAACATCTTTGCCATGTTTGGTTACTATTTGAGGGCCATTATGTTGAGCTTTATCAACCAGGTTGCTGAATTTGTTTTTTGCATTCTGAAGTTGCCATGAATTTTCTATCATTTTCATCACCTTGTATGATTATATCTTGTATGGTTCTGGCTAGATTGTCTAGAGTTAAATCTTTTTGTGGTTAAATGTCAATGATATTGTTTTCAGAAGGACTGTATATTATCTTGCATGGTCTCATCTTACTATCCTCTTTCAAATTTTCCACTATTCTCTCCCCATTCTCGGCATTTACGATCATGATATCAGGCGATACTCGCTTGTATTTTCAGCACTTTTAAGTTGCACCCGGCTGAATTTACCAAAAAATGATTGACAATCGGCACATGTTGCGTTATGAGCAATAAAACTACTCATTAAAGGTCTCCAGGGAACAATATTTGGAAAATTTATTCACCGGTCTCATTGCGTCAAAAACCCGTATCAAGCTGCTGATCCGTTTTTTCTTTAACCCGAATACGCGTTCATACTTACGTGAACTGGCCAAAGAATTTAATGTATCAACAAATTCAGTTCGGGAAGAACTCAATCAGCTTACCAAGACTGGACTCCTCACTTCTCAAAAAACCGGAAGGCAGGTATTTTATAAGGCCAACCCGAAACATCCATTGTTTCCGGAACTCAAATCCATGGTCAGTAAAGTTATGGGCATTGATCAGGTGATTGACGGTATTGTCACAAGACTGGGTGATCTTGAGAGCGCATACCTTCTTGACGACTATGCCGAGGGTAAAGATACCGGCATTATTGATCTTTTACTGGTTGGAGATATTGATCAGTATCACTTAAATGATTTGAGCAGAAAAACTGAACGATATATTAAACGGAAGATACGTCCCCTGGTATTGAGCAGGGATGAGTATAAAGAATTCGAGCCCAAATTAAAAGCGTGTCCGCACATATTAATTTGGGAAGCCAACGAAATATAGTAGCTTATTATCCTGTTCTTTGCTGCTATTTTTAGATAAATTAGATCAATATATTAATTGGTTATACATATTTTATAATATAACTGAGGAAGCGGAGCTGTATGTTTGAAACCTTTTGATCTTGACTTGCATGACAGTCAGCGTTTCACATCTTGACAATTTTCCCTGATGGGTTCATATTGGGAACACCCCAATAGAAAGAGATATTATGCCTAAGACACGTTTAACTATCAGTCTTGACTACGATTTAGTAAACTTTGTAAAGGTATATTTTTGAGCAAGTCCTTGGCGGCCGATGATGAAATCTACAACATTAAATGATTCCTGTTGTTGCAAGAGTCGGCACTGTTTCCCCGTCCCGATTCAAACTGCTGGTCCGTTTTTTCTTTAATCCCATTCCACCACTTATGGAGACTGATAGTCTTTTTAAGTCTAATATAGAGGGACGGCACTTAGCGTATTTATATTGGATATTATCCAAAACTGTGATAGATATACATTGGAAGATGTCCAAAAATGACATGTTTTAATATTGGCAAATAGCCAAAAATATCCGGGTTCTTCTTTTTTATTAAAGGCGCCAGTTTTAAAACGTTTCAGTTTGTTCAAGTTCAAGGAAGGCGAAAATTTTAACCACAGGAAAACATGTAGTATTTCGAGGATTAAAATTTGAGCCTGACGCAGAAATTGGGCAAAATGGGACGTTTTAAAATTGCCTCAAGGGTTTTCATTCATGAAAAGAGATCTATATGAAAAATTATGTCAATGGAAGAGAGATAAAAATCGACGTCCATTACTTGTTCGTGGTGCAAGACAAGTAGGGAAAACCTTTTTGGTAAATGAGTTTGGGATGCGTGAATTTGATTCTTTGATTACTCTTAATTTTGAAAAGAATCCTGAATATAAGGAAATTTTCAATTCATTAGACCCTCGTAATATACTTGAGAAAATTACCTTGTTTACCGGTAAAAGAATTGAACCGGGGAAAACACTTATATTTTTTGATGAGGTGCAGGACTGTGCTTCAGCAATTATGGCCTTGCGTTATTTTTATGAAGAGATGCAGTTATTACACATTGTTGCTGCAGGTTCATTGGTGGAATTTACTCTTGAATCTGAAAATTTCCGTATACCTGTAGGACGAATTCAATATGTGTACCTTTTTCCAATGTCCTTTGGTGAATTTATTGAGGCAACAGGAGAAAAAGAGCTTCGTAATTATATCTGTGATCACATAAAATTGCAGATGCTTCCTGAGTCTCTGCATGTAAAACTTAATGAATACATACGCAAATATTTTATTCTCGGTGGTATGCCTGCTGTGGTGCGAGAATATTGTGAGACAGGAGATATTATCGCCTGTCAAAGAATACAACGTGCAATAATTGATACATATCAGGATGATTTTGGGAAATATTCCCGAAAATTAAAGCATCGATATCTTAATAAAATTTATAATGCGGTCCCTAAAATGGTAGGGCGGAAATTTGTTTATGCACGTGTTGATAATACAATTAAATCCAGAGAATTAAAAGAAGCCCTTGAATTACTTGAAATGGCGGGTGTAGTACGGAAAATCAAACGTACAAGTGGCGCCGGTCTGCCATTGGAAGCAGGAATAAAGGAGGCTTTTTTTAAAGTGCTTTTTCTGGACGTTGGATTATTACATTCTGTAAGTGGAATATATACAGATACCGTGAAGGCAGAAGATTTTACTGTTTTATTTAAAGGTGCAGTCGCTGAACAGTTTGTCGGGCAGGAACTTTTAGCGTATCAGAATCCTTATAGCAAGCCGATGTTATATTACTGGGCACGTGAAGCAAAAAACAGTAATGCAGAGCTGGATTATATAATTCAAAAAGAGGGAATTGTAATACCAATTGAGGTAAAGTCAGGTTCTATTGGTAGAATGAAAAGTATGCGCATGTTCATGGAAAAATACCAGGTGCAGCAAGGAATAAAAATATCTCAGGCGCCTTATGATTCGGGAAATAAAATTATTTCGTTACCTTTTTACTTTCTTGAAGGATTTATGCGAAATTAAAGTAGACTTCCCTGGAACGATATTTTGGCGCTCATGAAAAAAAAGGATAATGCGGTTACTGACACCGGAACAAATCGCAAAACTTCGATTTCCGGAACAGCGAAAACATTATGAGCGAATACGATCCAGAAGACTCAAACGCGTAATCAAATATTAGCACTTCTGAGCAAAAACTTGAAAATGACACGTGAAGATCTCGCAAGAACTCTCGCAAAAAGCCCAAATACAGTTAAAAGGCATATATAGCAAAATTAAAGGCTGGTGGGCAATTAAAACACATTGGAAGTGATCGAAATGGATATTGGGAAATTAATTACGACCGAACAATAATTTTACAGCGGAGGGCAAACATACTATCATCATTGACCTGGTGCTGGTGGGAAATATCGACCAGTATCACCTTGATGATTTGAGCAGAAAAACTGAACGATACATAAAACGCAAAATTCGTTCTCTGTTCCTGAACATGGATGAATACAATGAATTCGAGGCTAAGATAAAATCAAGCCCGCACATATTGATCTGGGAAGTCAACAAAAAATAGGCAAATATATAAAGCTTAGATTTATATATATTTTGACAAAATGAAAAGAAATCAGCTTTTAAAACATCTGAAAAAACACGGTGCTTCGCTATTGCGTGAGGGGAAGAGACACACTATTTATCAAAAAGGTCAATTTAAATCACAAATTCCGAGGCACAATGAAATTGTGGATGAACTTGCTCGAAAGATTTGCAAAGATCTTGGCATACCATTTGTGAGGTGAAATTATGAAATATAGAGCAGTTATAAAAAAAGTAGATAATTGGTGGATTGGTTGGTTGATCGATTTGCCGGGCGTCAATGCACAAGAAAGGACGAAATCAGAGTTAATTAAATCTCTGGAGATCGGAGCACAAGAAATGTTAGCAACGGAGATTAACTTTGAACCTGATGCTTTTATGACTACTATAAGTATTCCTGATCCCAATTGGGCGGTTTGTGAAAAAGACTTTTAAATAATGGAGTGATTACGATAAGTTTAAAGACGTGAAAATAGGATCATCGGGTGAGCTGATCTGGAAATGTGATTTGGACTTATGTGCAGACTCGCTCTATATGAAATTAACTGGGGAAAAAGTAGAGGATCTGTTTCCTTTATTCAAAAGAGAGGCTAAAGGAACGGGGGTTTCTGAGCAGCAGAGAGATCGCTCACCATCTCAAGATTCATCAAAATACAGCTTTGAAAAGGCTACAATGGCTTCAAAAGAATGGATTGATTAAAGTAGAATGGCGCTGGTTCAATTTAATTGCCATACATTTTTAAGTAATTTTCTCCCCGCGTTACTTAGAACTCGCTCAAAAGATATCTTACAAAAATCTGTGAAATCTGAGTTTGCCCTGCCCGCCCCGTACCTCCAGTAGATGGTACTGGGGTAGGTCCGAAAGCTCGTACCGGGGTAATCTGTGGATTAAAACTCATTGGAAGTAGTCGAAACGGATATTGGGAAATAATTACGAACGATTCATAATTATGTAAAGATACCGGCATTATTGACCTTTTACTGGTCAGAGATATTGATCAATATCACCTCAATGATTTGAGTAGAAAGACTGAAAGATATATTAAACGCAAAATTCGCACCCTTATCCTAAGCAGAGACGAATTTAAAGAATTTGAACCCAAACTAAAGCTTTGTCCCAATATATTAATCTGGGAAGCGAAAAAAAATAGAAACTTTTGCCCTTTTCTTTGCTATAGTTATTATCTATATTATAATTTATATTAGTCAGTTAACCATATTTTGTCGCTATATCTGAAGCGGCGGAGCTTTAAATTTGTCTTTATCACGATACCGGATTTAGAAACGAAACCTTTAACAAATACCATAAAAAATCGGGGATTGAAATATGACCGAAACAAATACAAATAAAATTGCATCCATAGCCGTTATTGGGTCTGGATATTGGGGTAAGAACCTTGTGCGCAATTTTCACCAGTTGGGTGTTTTAAAACTCATCTGCGATAAGAACGAAAACATCGTTCAGCAGTTCAAAAAACAATACACCGATGTTGAAACCTGTTTAGACTTAGAAGAAGTGCTCGGTCACAAAAATATCAAAGCTGTGGTCGTAGCCACACCGGCTGAAACCCATTTTACCGTATCGCATAAAGCGCTTTCAGCGGGGAAACATGTTTTTGTTGAAAAGCCTCTGGCATTGACCGAAGAAGAAGGTCAGCAGTTGGTAAAACTGGCCGAACGGAATGGATTGATTTTGATGGTCGGACATATTCTTCAATATCATCCGGCCGTAGTCAAATTAAAAGATCTGATCAATACCGGAGAATTGGGTAAAATCCAGTATCTATATTCCAATCGGCTTAATATTGGTAAAATCCGGAATGAAGAAAATATCCTTTGGAGCTTTGCGCCTCACGACATTTCCGTGATCCTTATGCTGCTCGGGGAAATGCCTGAATCTGTCTATGCAACCGGCGGCAGCTACCTGCAGCGAAAAATTCCCGATACGACGTTGACGACAATGGATTTCCCAAGCGGTGTCAAGGCGCACATTTTTGTTTCATGGTTGCACCCTTACAAAGAACAGAAAATAGTCGTTGTGGGAGATAATAAAATGGCTGTCTTCGATGATATGAGCAAAGATAAATTGTTGCTTTATCCTCATAGAATCGATTGGTTAGACCGTATTCCTGTTGCATCTAAAGAAGCAGCAGAAGTCGTTTCTGTTCATATGGAAGAACCCCTCAAGTTGGAATGCCAGCATTTTTTGGAGTGCATCAATAACGACCAACAACCACGAACTGACGGTGAAGAAGGCCTTAGGGTATTGAAGATTCTTCACGCATCCCAAATATCACTGGACGATAATGGATGTAATGTCCATATCGGTTCACATTTAAAGGAAGGATTTGACCCGCCTGCCTTTGCAAGACACGAGCGGACAGGAAGGGAAATAATAATTTCTTCTGCGCCATCGGTTATTTCCGATGCGGTCGGAAAAAACTGCTTTATTCATGAATCCGCATATCTTGATATCGGCGTGGAAATTGGAGAATGCTCAAAAATCTGGCATTTCTCCCATATCCTTTCGGGCTCTCGTATTGGAAAAAACTGCAATATCGGCCAGAATGTCGTGATCGGTCCTGATGTCGTTATTGGAAATGGATGTAAAATCCAAAATAATGTGTCCATATACAAAGGCGTAACCCTCGAAGATCATGTTTTTTGCGGACCATCTATGGTTTTTACCAATGTTTACAATCCTCGATCAGAAATACCTAGGATGGACAAACTACGCCAAACCTCAGTCAAACGCGGCGTTACCATAGGAGCCAACGCTACAATCATTTGCGGCATCACCATAGGCCGTTATGCCTTTATCGGCGCAGGCGCCGTAATTACCAAAGATGTTCCGGATTACGCCCTGATGGTCAGCAACCCGGCACGACAAATCGGCTGGGCATGTAGATGTGGAGAACGTCTTTCGAAACAGCTTGAATGCGTATCCTGTGGCAGGAAGTTTATAAAGGTGGGACAGCATATCGAAGAAAATGGGTCGGTATCGTGAAAGTTTTCAGTACTGCAAATGCTCTTGAAGAGCGCAATGGCTAAAAGATGTACTTAAGCAATGATTGCTCTGAAATTCCAAAATCTTTAGCTGGTAAACAGGTTGTATAACCACATGTTTGGACAAATGTCGTTTTCTGAACGCCTCACACAGAGTCATTTCCTGAGGAGTGTTGCAACCTTGGCTGGTGGCACTGCTCTGGCGCAGGCAATACCGATACTTACAAGCCCTATTTTTACACGACTCTATACGCCTGAAGATTTCGGTATACTTGCTGTATTTACGGCAATCGTTTCCTCTCTTGCGCCGGCTGTCTGCGGTAAATATGAAATTGCGATGGTATTGCCACGAAGCGATAGGCAAGGGATGGAACTGCTTGGAATTGCGTTGTGGATTGCCTCAGTTTTGTCAATCGTGTTTCTTGTTGTCGTCATATTCTTTTCGGAGTCGATTCTTTCACTTTTAAAAGCACAAAACTTGAATGGATGGATCTATCTCGCACCGATATTTCTCTTTTTGACAGGCTTGATGACTGCATTGACTTACTTTGCTAATCGACGGCAAGATTATGGCATGATGGCGCGGTCTAAAATTGTTCGTGCATTTTCTGTTGCATTGATCAGTATTGTACTTGCTATTGCAGGTTTCGGTGTCTCCGGTTTACTCTTCGGTGTGATTTCCGGATTGCTCTTTTCAGTTGGGTATTTGTTTTGTATATACCGTAAGCAGTTCACCCAAAGCTTCTTGAAATGGAACCAGTCTAAAATAACCTTGTTGAAAAGATACAAGGACTATCCACTTTACAATGCCAGTAGTGGTTTACTAGACGGAATAACAATGTCATTGCCGGTCTTTTTCTTGGCGCACTATTTCCCTGAAACCATCGTTGGGTATTTTGCCCTAGTGATACGTGTTGGCAATACGCCACTCTCATTTGTTTCTGGTTCTGTATCTCAGGTTAATCTTAAAAAAGTGGTCGATCTGGTTAATACAGATCAAAATGTGCGACCCCACCTGTTAAAGCTAACAGGAGGGTTGCTCTTATTCGTATTACCACCAACAATTCTTTTAATAATATTTTCACCTGATTTGTTTGCATATCTTTTTGGTGCAAAATGGCGTGAAGCCGGACATTACATGCAAATTTTAATACCGGCAATGGCTGTCAAATTTGTGGCATCGACATTAAGCAGTACATTGGGGGCCACGCAAAACAACCATCTAGGAATGATCTGGAAACTCACATCTTTTATTACGTCTCTTTCAGTTTTTGCATGGTTTGCACCCAAAGGAAATGCGATTCTTTTTTTTAAGGCAATTACAATCATGGATATCGTTCTTTATCTATTTTATTATTATTTAATATGGAAGGCTGCAAATCATCCAAGGAATATTCTCAAATAATGTGCGGTATAGCTGGAATTATCAATATCCGAAAGAATGAGGTTCAACAGGCTCGCTCCTTGAAATTCATGACCAATCGTATGGTTCACCGTGGCCCTGATGATGAGGGGTTTCTGTTAGTGGATAAGAACGGGAGGTGGAAGTCATTTTTTGGTGATGACACACCCGTAGATATTTCCGTTTGTTCTTCTGTTCCCGGTTATCCTCAAACTCATATTACGTCGGCATTTGGAGATCTATCTCAGGTTGCACTGGGACATCGTCGCCTTAGTATTATCGATCTCTCCCCATATGGCCACCAACCCATGTGCACACCGGATTTTCGTTACTGGTTGGTCTATAACGGAGAGATCTACAACTTTCGAGAGATTGCAATTGAACTGAATCGTGAAGGGATAAACCTTTATGGCCATAGTGACACTGAGGTATTAATCAACGCATATGCCAAATGGCGCGAAGGTTGTTTACAGAGATTTAACGGTATGTTTGCTTTCGCGATCTGGGATAACAAGGAAAAGACTCTTTTTTGTGCTCGAGATCGTATTGGGATAAAACCCTTCTACTATACGGTTCAGAATGGTCAATTCATTTTTGCTTCAGACATCAAAACCATTATTGCGTCTAATCTTTACCAGCCGGAAGCAGATATGGAAGGTCTTTACCTTGCCATGGCTTTTGGCATGGCACCTCGTCCCAAGACCGCTTTTAAAGGACTGGTCGCCCTGGAACAGGCGCACTGGATGCGTATTCATATGAATGGGCGAATTGAAAAAGAGCGTTACTGGTCGATTCCTATCGGCACTCAGAAACACGATATGAGCGAAGGAGAAGCAGTTAACTTGCTGGAGGATCAATTGATCTCCTCCGTTAAGAGACGTCTTGTGGCTGATGTGCCGGTAGGAACCTTCATGAGTGGAGGTATCGATTCTACAATTATATCAGCGATCGCTTCAGAACTACATCCTGGCATCAAGGCTTTTACACTTTCATATGAAAATACCGCACCGGAACTTAATGAAGTCCAACAAGCAATGATGACCGCTCGGATGCATCCGATGGAACACATCGTGCATTGTGTTAATCCGTCTGAATCATTAAAGGATATAGAATCTTGGATTGATGGATACGAAGAGCCATTTCATGCACTTCCACCTAACTATGAGATTTCAAAACTGGTTAAAAACAATGATGTTAAAGTAGTTTTGAACGGACTCGGAGGTGATGAACTTTTTGCCGGTTATGGTTGGTATTCGCATATGGATAAATGGAGGATTGCTCGTGTGATAAAACCGCTCATGGATATCATTCCGCCCTTTGCCGGAAGGCGTGGATTGCAACTTAAAGCGCTTAGTCGTGCGAATAGTGCGGATCGTTTGCATACAGTACTATATGCACAATCAAACGACGAAGAGTTGCAAGAGTTGTTCACAGATCCTGTGCTACAGGAAATGGACACCCCTGAAATACTTCACCAGATGTATGTTGATGGTCTGGAATTTACAGATAACATCGAGGCGATAAGTTACATGGACTTGATGAACTATATCGGAAACCATCATGTTCATCGCTCCGATCAATTCACCATGGCGCACTCGATTGAGGCTCGATTTCCATTTCTTGATCACAATCTTGTAGAAACTGCTTTCAGAATACCCAGCTACTTGAAAAAACATGGCAAGATACAGAAATACGTACTGAGGAAGGTAGCAGAAAAGTATATCGCACCTGAGTGCCTTTCGATGAAAAAAAAGGGTTTTTCCCTACCTTTGAAACAGTGGATGGAAGGCCCGTTGAAACCTTTGGTTAAAGAGAAACTGGCCAACCTTGAGAACCGAAAGGAAATAAGGCAAGGAGTCCCTAGCAGGTGGCTTCGAGAATATGAAGCCGGCAACAGAAAATTTAGTTTAATCTGGCATCTGGCATCTCTTGAAATGTGGTTTAGTTCTTTTATTGATAACAAAACAATATCCTCACCTTAAATATGAATAAAGAGATGTTAAAAATGTCATTTGGAAAATATTTGAACCCAGTTAATTATACAAGAAAAGGAGGATACCTTTTAAATAAATATATACTGCACTATATTGATATAATAAAAGCTCCTTTTTATGATACTCATCTGAAGTATCCGCCAATTTTTTTTCTTGGCGCTCCGCGTTCCGGAAGCACATTAATGATGCAGGTATTGACCGATACTTTTGATTTTGGATATATAAGCAACCGTCACTGCCAATTTTTCGGAATGCCATGCTTGGCAGAAAATATTTTCCATCCATTAAAAAATAAGAAAATTTCTGATTATAAATCATATCATGGAATCACCAGAGGAGTATACGCACCTGCTGAATGTGGTGAATGGTGGTATCGATTCTTTCGTAGAAAACCCGCCTATGTTCCGCATGATCAGGCTGGTTCTTACAAAATGAGATGTTTTCGGCGTTCAGTTGCTTCTTTGACAAATGCTTTAAGCAGGCCTGTTTTATTTAAAAATCTCTATGCGACCCTTCGTATCAGGCCCATACTGGAGCATATCCCCGAAGCATTGTTTATAATTGTAAAACGTGATGAACTTGATAACGGACATTCACTTCTTGAGGCGAGAAATAAAGTTTTTAATACCTACGACAACTGGTGGTCAATGGAACCGCCCTCGGTTGAACAATTAAAACGATTACCAGCTTATGCGCAGGTGATCGAGCAGATTCGACATATTAATGCTTTGATTGATCAGGATATAGCAGATTCCAAGGTGACCCGGTCTCGATTTCATCAAATCGTGTACGAGGAATTTTGCTCGGATGTTCATAAAAGTCTATCAGAATTCGACACGTTCCTGAAATCCCACGGTGTTGAGACAGATAAAAAATTTGATGTTCCCGAACGATTTCATTTGCACAAGGGAGTTCGCATAAATCAAAATTTATATAACAAGATGAAGGAATATGTATATGCAGGCTCATGATACGTTGGAGGAGTTTTGCAATTGGAAAAGACTGTGACGAACAAAGAAAAATATAGACGCTTTTGTAAAACAGAAATAACCATTCCCATCTTCAGCAAGGACTGGTGGCTTGATGCTGTTTGTGGGGAGAATAACTGGGATGTGGCCATAATAGAAAAAGGTGGTGAAATTGTAGCTTCCATGCCTTATATGCTCAGGAAAAAGTATTATTTAACGATTTGTGATATGCCTCAACTGACGCAGACCCTTGGCCCCTGGCTAAAAACTTCCAAAGCAAAGTATGCAAAACAGCTTTCCAGTCAGAAAAAAATAATGCATGAGCTGATTAAGCAGCTTCCCAGGTTTGACTATTTTGCTCAGAATTTTCATTATTCTGTCGCAAATTGGCTGCCTTTCTACTGGAATGGATTTGAACAGACCACAAGATATACTTATGTGATCGATGAATTAATTTCTGAGAAGAGTTTATGGAATGAACTACTGCCAAATATCAGAACAGATATAAAAAAAGCTGAAAACAGATTCAATCTAATTGTAAACACAGATATTAATATCGATACGTTTTTGAATATTAACGAATTGACATTTGCGGCACAGAAAAAAAAACTGCCTTACTCCCGAAAGTTGGTTAAAAGAATTGAAAATGTATGCATACATAATAATTGCAGAAGAATTTTTTATGTTCAGGATAAAGACAGAAAAATACATGCAGCAATTTATATTATCTGGGATTCCAACTCTGCTTACTATCTCATGGGAGGGAGTGATCCCGATCTCAGAAACAGCGGCGCCACAAGCTTGTGCATCTGGGAAGCAATAAAATTTTCATCAACAGTAGTTAAAAAATTTGATTTTGAAGGTTCCATGATTGAACCGGTAGAACGTTTTTTCAGGGCATTCGGTGCTAAACAAATGCCTTATTTACGGATCTCAAAGACAACTTCCAGATTATTAAAACTTTTAAAAGCGCTTAAATAATGCTTACAGTCGTTTGCAACAATAATTATAAAACCGAAAGAGAATATATCTGCAATATCCTCTTAAATGAGTTTCTTGGGATTGAATATGAAATAGCGTTTCAAACAAGAAAAGATTGGCTGATTACGAATAGCAGCAAAGATGCAGAAATAGTACTACCTGATATTCTGTTTCAAACGCCATCTAAAGACTGGCTGACTAAAAAAAGTCTGCCAGATCAACCTTTGAAAATATGGGATATCTCCCGCTGTGGAATTGATTGTCTCGTGGTGAATAATCAAATCCCTATAATTTTTGGTAATGTAATAAATATATCTTATGGTTCAAAAGAAAAACCTAATATTCCTGTGGATATATTTGGCTCAGCTTTTTTTATGCTTACATGTTATGAGGAAATTGCGAATGAAATTATAGACCTCCATGGACGATTTCCGGCAACCGCTTCAATTTCTTTTCAGGAAGATTTTCTGGATCGACCAATTATAAATGAATATATTGAAATTTTATGGGGACTACTCAAGAAATGTTGGCCTAACCTTAAACGTAAAAAATGTTCTTTCCGAATTTTTCCTTCCCATGATGTCGACATTCCATTTAAATGGTACTTTTTAAATTCTTCCCAGTTGCTGCGCACGCTTGGCGCGGATCTAATCGTTCGCAAAAATCCCCAAACAGCATTTCAAAACCTGATGACCTATTTTAAAGTAAAAATAAATCCAACCTTAGATCCATACAACAATTTTGATTTCATTATGAATCTTTCCGAAAAGCACGCCTTAAAATCGACTTTTTATTTTATGGGGGGAGGAGGAACTCAATTTGATCCTTTAAATTATCAACTCAATCACCCCATTATAAAAGACATTATAAGAAATATATACAACCGTGGCCATGAAATAGGATTTCACCCCAGTTACGCATCGGCAACACGCGAGGACATCTGGAACCAGGAACATTGCAACCTTAGGACCGTTATCCCCTCAAACAGCATCACTAGCGGGCGGCAACATTACCTCAGATCCCTTGTTCCGTTTACCTGGCGCTTCTGGGACATAAATGGTTTAAAATATGATTCCAGTTTAGGTTATGCCGATCATTCTGGATTTAGATGTGGAATCTGTTATGAATATACGTTGTTTGATCTTATTAATAGAAAACAGCTAAATATTAAGGAAAAACCTCTTATTGTTATGGACTGTTCAGTTATGGATGAGAGATATATGAATATGGGGGCAACTCAAAAAGCATTCGATTATATGAATAATTTAAAATCAAAATGTAAAATGTTCAATGGTGATTTTACGCTTTTATGGCATAATGATCGATTCCAAAATAAAGACGAAATTAACCTATATGAACAACTCATATCCCAATAATGGATAGAAAAGGACTAACTCGTTGAGTTCTATTAAGATATTAATTATTTCCACATACTTCCCCCCCATGCCGTCCGTAGCATCCTTGAGAGTCTATTCATTTGCAAAATATTGGGCAAGGATGGGAAATGATGTCACAGTTCTCACCACGAATAAAGTAAAACAAAGCGATTATGATTTTAATTTACCGCATGATTTTTTTAGGGTTCTTGAAATCCCCTATGTTAGTATAGCTAATGAAACATATAGAATATTGAAACGATTTCGAGTGCGTATTCAAGACCAGCCTTTAAATAATTTGGAAAGAGATTGCACATCAATAGATACTGCCAATATGTTTTTGAAGCTGAAACCACTTATTAACAAATTGAGAACAAAATATGGCTTGTTTACTACTGCCAGAATCCCTGATGATAATGACACATGGATTTGGCCTGCTGTTAATGAAGGACGGAAACTGTTAAACTCAAATAAATTTGACTGGATTTTCAGTAGTTATGGCCCTCCTGCATCTCATATAGTTGCAGGAATCCTTTCAAAGCGATATAAAATCAAATGGGTTGCTGATTATCGTGATCTATGGATTGAAGGACATATTTATCCTGGGATTTGGCCTTTTACCATATTAGAAAAACGCCTTGAAGCTAAATATGTTGGGAATTATGCAGACATGCTGACAACTGTTTCTATGCCACTTGCAAAAACGCTGAAGAGCAAATTCTCAATGCCGGTCCACGTGATACAGAATGGGTACGATGAAGAGGATTATATTAAGACACCGCCCCCATATTTTAAGCATGCAAAAAAAAGAATTGTTTACACGGGAACGATTTATGCCGGCAAGCAGGATCCTTCTCCACTTTTTGCTGCAATTGCTTTGTTAGTTAAAAATGGCAATATACCTAAAAACCGTTTGTATGATTTTGAGATATTATTTTTCGGGAGCCCGAAGGATTGGTTGAATAGTTTGATTCATAAATATAAGGTTGAACCCTGGGTGAAACAAATGGGTAGTGTAAGCAGAGATGATGTTCTTAGCATCACAAAAGAATCAGATATGCTCCTTTTCCTCGAGTGGGAGGATAAGCTAATGGATGGTATTCTTACCAGTAAAATATTTGAGTATTTTGCCACACGTAAACCCATATTAGGTGTCGGTTCAACGGAAAATACATCTTCAGGCGCCTTAATGATAAAAGCTGGTGTCGGAATTGCTGTTGGGCATGATATTCAAAAGATAGCTTCAATAATCGAAAATTTTCTTAACAGTAATAAAATCGCATTTCAAATTCATCCAAATGATAAAATAATAAATATGTTTACGCGCAAAAAGCAAGCCGAAAAACTGCTTCATCTAATGAGATGAAGAGCAGAAATTGGCCAATCTTCGCATGCTTCAAAAGAAATCGAAAAACGGTGCCAAAAAAAGTAGAGTACTGATCAATGAATAAAATCTCAATTGCGCTTTGTACATTTAATGGCTCGAAATACCTAACACATCAGTTAGACAGCTTCATTTCTCAAGAAAGACAGCCGGATGAGGTAATTATTTGTGATGACCGGTCTTCTGACCGAACACATAAAATAGTTAATGACTTTATTAAAAAAGCTTCGTTTAAGGTTAAATTTGTCGTCAATAATAATAACTTGGGCATTACCAAAAATTTTGAGAAAGCCGTCCATTTATGTACGGGTGATTTAATCGCATTGTCGGATCAGGATGACGTGTGGCATTCAAAAAAGATTGAACGGTGTGAAAAATTATTTAGCGATCAACCGGATGTCGGTGTCCTGTTTTCCAATGCTGATATCGTTGACATCAATTTAACCCCTCTGGGATATGATATGTTTAATAGAGTCAACTTTTCTAAAAAAGAGCAACATCAATTGATAAACAATAATGGGCTGTCAGTATTATTGAAACATTACATCGTAACCGGTGCAACAATGTGCTTTCGAGCAGATTACAAGTCGGCTGTTTTACCTATCCCTTCCTGCTGGTTTCATGACACCTGGATTGCATTAGTAATAGCTTCCATATCGAATATGACATTTATTGAAGAGCCAATGATCAAGTACCGTCAACATTCTAACAATCAAATAGGTGGTATTAAGACAGGATTTATAAAACAGGTTGCCAGAGCACTTCACGTCAATAGAGAGGACTATTATAAAACTGAGATACATAAATACCATGTAATCCTTGATCGATTGTCCGATATTGCTGAAAGTTTCATGTTTCCTAAAAAAAATACGCTTCTTCTTAAAGATAAAATAAATCATCTCGAAATAAGGGCTTCAATGAAGAAAAATAGAATTTTTCGCCTTCCTGTAATAATTAGTGAATTACTAAAACTTCGTTATCAACGCTATTCAAGAAACTGGGGTAGCATTGCTCTGGATTTACTCTTTAAGTGATTTCGATCTATTTTTAATTTACAATAGCTATTAAACCTTCCCCCCATGAGAATCAGCAACATAGGTGTAAATATTGTTTAAAAATAAACTAAAAGCTCTATTTATAAGCACATCCTACCCTGCCGATGATAATGACTGGCGTGGACGCTTTGTAGCTAACCTTATCGGAAGTCTTAGCAATAACAATAACATCAAATTACGCGCGTGGGTTCCACCAGGCAAATTGCCTATAAATGTGACAAATGTTTCAACTGGTTCTGAAAGTAGGTGGCTGAAAAGGATAATGATGAAAGGTGGAATCGCACATATTATTCGTGATAGAGGACCATTGGCAGCAGGCACCATTTTGCAATTGCTTTTAAACTTACGCAAAATGTATAAACGTCAAATCGAGAATGATATTGCTCATGTTAACTGGATCCAAAACGCCATACCACTCTGGGGGTCTTCTATGCCTGCCGTAATATCGGTATTGGGGAGTGATTTTGGATTGCTCAAATTGCCAGGCATGACATCCATGCTAAGGATAGTCATCAATCAAAGAAAATGCATAATTGCACCTAATGCAGACTGGATGGTTCCGGCGTTGAAAAAATCATTTGGAGATATTGCCGAGATAAGACCTGTTCCTTATGGCGTAGACAATAAATGGTTTAACATTAAAAGAACGCCGCAAAAAGACAAACCCCTTAAATGGATTGTAGTCACTCGCCTAACTGAAAAAAAACTCGGGCCATTATTTAGGTGGGGGAAAGATATATTTGGAAAAAACAATGAACTTCATCTATTCGGCCCAATGCAGGAAACGCTTTCTATACCGGCGTGGGTTGTCTATCACGATGCGGTAAGCCCCGATGAACTTTGGGGCAAATGGTTTCCCCTCTGTTCGGGGTTGATCACACTTAGCCGGCATGATGAAGGAAGGCCCCAGGTAATGCTTGAAGCGATGGCTGCCGGCCTTCCAATTATTGCTTCTGATATGCCAGCTCATCGGGATATCGTAAAGCATCAGGAGACTGGTTGGATTGTATCCACTCATCAAGACTTAAAAGACGCAATATCTTTTTTCAATACTCGTGAAGCCGTTAGCCGGGTGGGGGAATCCGCTCGCTCCTGGGTTATGAAAAATATCGGAACCTGGGACGACTGCGCCGGACGCTATATCACAGCATACCATGACCTATTGGGGCAAAACAGATGAGAGACAGAAACATTTTACTTTTAGGCGGTGGGGGATTTATCGGCACTGCTCTCGCTCAACGTCTTTGCGAGAACAAATTCAATGTACGTATCCTGTCAAGGCACTTTCCAGCCAGTCAAATTGAACCGAATATGATATTTCACAAAGGCGAGCTGGATGATAGAGAAATTCTTGATCGGGTGTTACCGGAATGTAAGACCATCATTCATCTTGCATCTTCCACTACTCCGGGCAGTTCCTCAAGACAACCGGCATTGGAAGCAGATCAAAATATTACCCCGACGCTTCGTTTTCTTGATATTCTCCAGAACTACAAATATTTTCATATGATCTTCGTCTCCTCCGGAGGAACGTTATACGGAAATCCTGAATCCAATCCTGTGAATGAAACCCATCCGCTTAATCCCCTCTCCTTTCATGGGGCCGGAAAGGTTGCCATAGAAACATTTTTAAAAACTTTTTCAACCTTCCCCGAGAGAAACACGACCATTGTTCGCCCATCTAATGTATATGGCCCAGGACAACCCCTTCGTAGCGGATTTGGAGTTATACGAACAATGCTTGAACATGTTCACCGCGGGACCATGATGGAAATCTGGGGGGATGGCACCTCTATCCGAGACTTTCTTTATATCGACGATATGCTCTCTGCGCTGATCCAGCTGATTGATTTTCATAATGGCAATAATACCTACAACGTCGGATCGGGCATTGGATACAGCCTGAACAAACTTAAGGAAATTGTTGAATCTGTTTGCGGTAAAAAGCTGCCCGCTATTTATCGGCCAAGCCGGAAGACAGATGTAAAAACCATCGTTCTGGACAGCTCTCGCATTATAAAAAAAACAAAATGGAATCCGAGGGTATCCCTTGAACAGGGGATTGAATTGACATGGAAATGGCTAAAACGCCAATAGATCCTTCTGGTTGTCCGATTTGCTCAATCTGCATTGCCAACTATAATGGTATGGGAATAATCGATTCCGCTTTATTGTCTGTGATGGCGCAGGATTGTGATTTTCCAATTGAGATTATCGTGCATGATGATGCATCTACCGATGGTTCCGTTGATTTTATCCGAGAAAACTTTCCCGATGTAAAACTGATTGCAAGTAAGGCCAATGTCGGTTTTTGCGTAAGCAACAACCGAATGGTTTCAAAGGCCAGGGGTGAATATATTTTGCTCCTTAACAATGATGCTATGCTGTTTCCCAACGCAATTTCCACATTGTATAAAGAAGCTCGCCGACAAGACTCCCCCGGCATTTTGGGACTTCCTCAGTATAATTTCTTTACCGGCAAACTGATCGACAGAGGCATTTTGTTTGACCCTTTTGTCAACACGGTGCCAAACCTTAGCACCAAGAGAACGGATGTCGGTATGGTGATAGGGGCCTGTTTCTGGATTCCCAGAGCTCTATGGAAGGAACTTGGGGGTTTTCCTGAATGGTTTCATACCTTAGGAGAGGACATGTATCTTTGTTGCCTGGTTAGGTTAAGAGGATATCCTGTCAAAATAATCCATACTTCAGGATTTTGGCACCGCGTAGGAGATAGCCTTGGGGGAGGCAAGGTCGTTGCGAATCGACTATCCACCAGTAAAAAAAGGCGGACTTTCAGCGAACGTAACAAAAGTTTCGTGATGGCGCTGACCTACCCTACCCCATTTTTTCAGATTATTTTTCCTTTACATCTTGTGCTATTGCTCGTCGAAGGGGTTTTGCTCTGTTTTGTAAAAAAAAATCTAAATTTGCTCAATTCGATTTACATTTCATGTATAAGATCATTGTGGCACGAACGCAAACGCCTGTATCATCTGCGCAAAAACATTCAGTCATTACGGCGCATTTCCTTATCCCGTTTCTTTTCAGCTTTCATCCCAATACCTTACAAGCTATTAATGCTTATAAAACACGGCTTTCCGGAAATCAAATAAGAAAAGGACAATCCCCCCCGACCATATCATACTCGATCATGCATTCTATTTTCTGATGTTGTTTGTCTTACAGAAATTTATATTGGAAAATTGTTCAATTGAACGCGAATTGTTATTCAGCGGATACATAGATTTTTATTGTATTCCATATCGAACCACATCCCAAAGAAGAGCGTTTGAAGGCCGCTGATCAATGAAAAAACCAGGGCCATTGTATTTATACCGGGGATATAACCTTTGAATCCCCAAATAAAAAATAAACGGATTGACAAAGGAAGACTTGCGAACAGTAGAAAAAATGAAAGCAGGTAAAAGAAGATGAGAGGATGAAAATCTTTGATGACATATTTTATAAAAAGGCGTTGCCAAAAACCTTTAACAAGAATCCAGGTAATCTTGGGTATCACTTCGATTAGTTTGATGCCTGATTTTTCTCCAACATTGTAGACCGGTCTTATATGCACATCCTTCACACGAAAATCATACTGATTCAAGTTAATCAATAAATCATTCGGCATTCCGTAGCGCTTGTATATCTTATCAAGATCTAATCTTCGAAGAGCAATCAAAGAGATTGCAGTGTAACCGCTCTGTGAGTCCGCTATATGCCAGTAGCCTGAAGCTATTTTTGTCATTAGCGATAAAAACGAATTGCCCAAATAACGATAATGGGGAATCATGTTCCAGGCATCGCCATAGAAAAGCCGGTTGCCTTTGGTATAATCAGCATTTCCGGCGGCAACAGGTTCAATAATATTGACGAGATCTTCTGGATCCATCTGCGCATCTCCTGCCATTACAACTGTTACGTCCATTTTTAGATCACGTGCGCGTTTATATCCGCTAACGATAGCGCCGCCTACTCCCTGATTGAGTTCATGTTCCATTAGTTGGACTTGAGAATTTTCTTTGGATAGGTCCTCAACTATCTCTGCGGTACGATCAGTACTGGCGTCATTTACAACAATAATTCTGTCAACCAGTTCCGGAATGGACGCTATAGTTTTCGCAATCAGATTTTCTTCGTTATAGGCAGGAACAACAACAGCGACTGTCTTTTCTTTATACACGATTACTCCTTATTCGGCCTTAAGTCTTAATTCACAGAAAAACTGAGGCCTAATTTCAGGGTAAGTGCCCTGCCTCCGGCCAAGAGAAACTACTGATCTGACCTGCAATTTTGTCGATCAGATCCTGAGCTTTTTCTGAGAGCACTTCCTGAAACATCCCCTTCGTTATCGGCAAAAGCCCCCTCCTTGTCCTTATGATTAATTAGCTCATCGTCAGAGTATATCTCTCTAAGCCTCTTCACGTCCTTTTTATCCCCGAAATCAAGGACCCTTGCTATGATATAATCCGCATGGCGCCCGGTATCTATGTCCTCTGCATCCCAGAAAAGGGTCGGATCAAAAATAAGTTTTGCATCTCTCAATTTTCCCATGCATTATCCTCTCCTATCAA